>Ga0302167_10000210_pt1 | contig 30948 bp, 30 predicted proteins | sample I_Fen_N1_1_FD_193496 | JGI IMG/M metagenome (GOLD analysis project Ga0302167, IMG submission 193496) | Peat permafrost microbial communities from Stordalen Mire near Abisko, Sweden - I_Fen_N1_1 | ecosystem: Environmental > Terrestrial > Soil > Wetlands > Permafrost | place: Sweden: Abisko... | reverse complement strand
AGCGAGTGCGGAAAGCGGGGAACAGCTTCAAATAATAGAATAAATAGTAGCTGTTCGACATAGTCAAATTGCTCCTAAAAAAAATAAATGGTCAATAATGAAGCTATAAAAATTCACTATTGACCATTCACTTAAGCATAAGCTAAATTGACATTTTACATATCTCCACCATGATTCTCCAACTGCCCTTCCCATTTGGAAACCGCAGAAGTCGCCAAAGCATTTCCTAAAACGTTGGTCATACTTCTTCCCATATCGCAGAAATGGTCAATTGGCAAGATTAAGGCAATACCTTCCGGTGGAATTCCGAACATTGAGCAAGTTGCTACAATGATCACCAAAGACGCTCTTGGAACACCTGCAATACCTTTTGAAGTCAACATTAATACTAAAAGCATTGTAATTTGTTGACCGATTGTCATTTCAATTCCGTAGATCTGAGCGATGAAGATTGACGCAAACGTCATGTACATCATACTTCCATCAAGATTAAATGAATATCCTAATGGTAAAATGAAAGATACTACTCTATTATTACACCCGAATCTTTCTAATTCTTCAACCAATTTCGGGAAAACAGCTTCCGAACTTGTTGTTGAAAAGGCGATCAATAAAGGCGCTTTGATTCTTTTTAATAATTCGAAAAGACGGTTTCCTAAGATTAGATATCCAACCAATAATAAAACCAGCCAAAGAACAGCTAATGCAAAGAAAAAATCTCTTAAATAGATAGCATATACTTTAAAAATTTCGAAACCATTGGTTGCGACGACAGCTGCAATAGCTCCTAATACGCCAAACGGGGCAAACCACATGATATAGCCTACCATTTTTAGGATTCCGTGAGCTACAATGTCGAATAATTTAATAACGGGTTGAGAATATTCTTCACCCATATTTGCCAAAGCAACCCCGAACATAATCGAGAATACTACAATTTGTAATACTTCATTGGTTGCAAAAGCTTCAAATATACTTTTAGGAATTACGTGTTTTACAAAATCTTCCATTGAAAAACCTTTACTACTCTTCAATAATTCTTCAGCAGATGCTGCATCCTGAATAGGAAGTTTGGTTACATGCCCTGGTTCAAGCCAGTTTACCAATATCAAACCAATAAAAAGGGAGATCAGGGAAGCAGAAATAAACCACAACATCGCTTTAGTTCCTACTCTTCCGATCATTTTGATGTCACTCATTTTAGCAATTCCTACCACCAAAGTCGTAAAAACTAAAGGAGCAATAATCATTTGCACCAATCTGATGAAAACTGTACCGAGAAGTTTTATGTTTTTAGAAAAAGGTTCTGCGCTTTCCGGATACTGCAAATGCACGAATCCACCAATACCCACACCAATAATAAGCGCAACGATAATTGCTATAAAAAGTTTATTTTGTCCTTTCATATAATAGTTCAAGTTTCGCAAATATAATAGTTTTTAAGTTGGCATAGGATTTTATTAAGGCTGTAATAATTTTATGTTAAATTAATAATACATTAAAATTAATCGCCTGATTTATAAAATATTGTAAAAAAAGTCAGAAATATTTATTTAATTTTTATCTGTTTGGTATAAATTTTATTATTACATTTGATTGTATTAACAACATTAATAAATATACAACTATGAAAAAAACTATCGCAATGGCTGCACTGGCTATGGCAGTATCTTTCGGAGCTATTTCTTGTAAGAAGAAAGTTTCTGATGCGGATCTTCAGACTCAAGCAACAACAATCGTAACATCTAATCCGAACGCTTCTGTTGAAGTAAAAGAGGGTGTTGCTCATTTAAGCGGAACTTTCGCAGATCAGGCTTCTAAAGATGCAATGATCGCTCAATTAAAAGCTGTAAAAGGTGTAAAAGAAGTAATGGATATGTCTACTATCGCAGCTCCAATGCCGGCTACTCCTGCAGTTGAAACTACTTCAGCGGTAGATCCTGCTGCTCAGAAAAAAGTTCAGGACGCTGTTAAAGATTTTCCATCTGTAAAAGTTGAAGTTGTAAACGGTGAATTAACGCTTACAGGAAACGTTTCTTCTCTACAAGCTAGAAAAATCAAAGAATCTGTAGATGCTTTGAAAGTTGGAAAAGTAAATTATAACTATACAGTAAAATAATTAGAAATGAGCACATTACAAGATAAATATTCAAGTGTAGTTTCTGCAGCTCAGTCAGCAGGAATTTCAGGTCTTCAGGTTCAGGAGCAGGATGGAATCCTTTATGTTTCAGGAAGCGCTACAAACACAGCTGCAAAAGATGCTGTTTGGAATGCTTTAGGAGCAATTGATTCTACTTATTCTGCATCAGACATCAACATCGATGTACAGGTTTCAGGTCTTGCTGCCGGTGCATCTCTTACTGTTGCTACAGAAGATTCTAACCTAAACATCAGACAAGAGCCTTCTACGGAAGCTGCTGTTGTTGGTAAAGCTGCAAAAGGATCTAATGTAACATTGATCGAGCAGACTTCTGATGATTGGTGGAAAGTGAAAAATGATGATGGACAGGAAGGTTATGCTTATTCAAGATATTTGAAAGCTTAAAAATTAAGTTTAACTCTATTTAACTTATAAACATCCCTTTACGGGGATGTTTTTTTTTTATTTTTGTGGCTTAAACAACATGAATGAAAAAAATTATCTCGTTATTATTTATCTTAACCATTAATATTATATTTGTAAACGCACAAAAATTTAGTATCGACGGAAAAGTTTCAAATTTTGAAAAGAAACCTATAGAAAATGCCACCGTCTATCTTCTCAAACAAAAAGATTCCTCTATTGTTAATTACACGGCAACAAATAAAGAAGGTAAATTTTCCTTAAAAACTGATGAACTCAACGAGCCTTCAGTATTAAAAATTGATGCCGATAAATTAATTTCTTACACTAAGAACCTTGAAAAGCTAGACAAATCTCTGTCTTTGGGAGATATTGAACTCGATAAAAATTCAATCAAAAACATTGAAGAGGTAAAAATTACCATTTCTCCCGTAAAAATCAAAAAAGATACGATTGAGTTTAATGCTTCAGCGATTAAAGTTCGTCCGGACAGTAAAATCGAAGAACTTTTAAAACAAATTCCCGGTGTTGAAATTAATAATGAAAGCAAAATAACCGTCAACGGTAAAGAAGTAGATCAAATCATGATCAACGGAAAACCTTTCTTTGATAAAGACGGAAAAATTGCCTTGCAAAACCTTCCTGCGGATATTATTAAAAACATTCAGTTTACCACAACAAAGACAAAAGAGGAAGAACTGACCGGAAAAACACCAAAATCAAACAACGCTACCATTAATTTTAACATTGATGAAAAGAAAAATAAAGGACTGATTTCCAGACTTACCCTCGGATACGGAACCGATAAACGATACGAAGGAAGCGGGCTTTTAAGTTATTTTAAAAATGATACTAAAATCAGTATTCTGGCATCATCAAACAATATCAACTCCCAGGGGTTTTCTAATGATGAGGTTTTCGACAGTATGGGTAATGGGAGAAATTCTTGGTTGATGCAAGGCGGAAGCGTTAGAACAGTAGGAAGCAACACCTATTATATGGATGGCGGCGGCAATAGTAAAGGAATTCAAAAATCGACAACAATAGGATTAAATTACAGCGATAGGTTCGGGAAAGGCGCAGAGCTTGAAAGCGTAAGTTTGATGCATACCAACAGTAATCTGGAGACGAGATCTAAAGTTTCCAGAACGACTTTACTTCCTGATTATGCTTTAAAAACTAACTCCGAAAGCAATGGTGAAAATGAATCTAAACAATATAATTTTGATACTTCTGCAAAAATAGATCTGGATTCTCTGACGAATATTTATATTTCACCAACATTTTCAAGATCAGAAAGTTTTAGCTTTAATAATTTAAAATCAAATACATTTAGAGATAACACTCTTCTTAATGAGAGTGATTCTTATACAAGCACAAAGTCTGAAAGCAATACTTTTAGTCCAAACATTTATTTTTCTAAAAAATTTAAAAAGAAGGAAAGAGTTGTTTATGCAAACATCGACACCAATATCTCTGAATCAAAAAATGATAATCTGAATAGGTCGCAAACCTTTTTTTATCAAAGTACAGGAGCCAACGATATCAGAAATCAGCTTGCAAAAAATAAAAATCAGAACAGTGATTACCGTTTCAGCGCAGGATATACAGAACCTATTTCTGATTCGGCCACAATAAGTCTTAATATGAGTTATAGCTCAAAACTAAACCGCGACATCAGAAACGTTAATGATTTTAATGAAAGTACAGGGCAATATTCAGATTACAACATCCTTTTATCCAACAATATGAATCAAAAGGTTAATCAGATTACTCCCGAATTATCATTTGCTCTTAATAAAAGTAAAGTCAATATGTGGGGTTCTTTTAATCTTGATATTTCAGATATGAAAGTAAATTCAGTTTTTAATGGAGAACAATATGACCTTCAGAAAAGCTTTGCCCTTCCCAATTATAATATTGGTGTTAATTATGAATTTTCACCAAACAAAAGATTAAGCATTTACAATTCTGCTGATTACACGATTCCAACTGCCGAACAATTGACTCCTTATCAGGATTTTTCTAATCCGTTAGTAGTCTATCAGGGAAATCCTGAATTGAAAAATACGTGGGCAAACAGAACCTATCTTTATTTCAATAATTCTAATCTGATAAAAAATATCAGTTATTATATGAATATCGGTTTCACTTACAGTAATAATGACATCATTAATTATTCTTATTACGATAATTCAGGAAAGCAGTTCGTGACCTACTCCAATGTAAGTGGAAATAAAAGTTTCAATCTTGGCGGAGGTTTCACGAAAACCTTTAAATGGAAAGAAAATAAGTTGACGATCAACCCAAGATTTAGTATGAATTATAGCTACAGCAGTGGGTTTATTGACAGTCAAAACTTCACAAGTAATAACTATAACATCAATCCTGGTTTGAACCTAACTTACGAAATCAAGGATAAAATTACCATAAAGCCATCATACAGATTAGGTTACAATACTTCAAATTACACCAATTACAGTATTGATAAGGTACAAACTACTAATCAAGCCCTAAAACTTGAGCTCACCAACTATATTTTTAAAAGTAATCTTGTTATTGGAAATGATTTTGAATACAACACCAATTCAAATATAGCTCCCGGATTCAAAAGAGATTTCTATTTCTGGAATACAAGTTTGGGATATGCTTTCTTCGACAAACAACTTACTGCAAAAATCAAGGTGTATGATATTTTAAATCAAAATCAAAGTGTGAAAAGAACAATTTCAAGTGCTTATTTTGAAGATCGTGAAGATTTGATTTTAAAACGATACATCATGTTTTCATTAAGTATGAAACTCAACAAGTTTGCCGGAAAGAAAATGAAAGGTAAATAAATGATTAATAGTAAATGGTTGGAAGTTTTTCCAGCCATTTCTTTTTTAAGTTCGGTTAAAAATATTTTATGATTAAATTAGCAACAAATTAAATTCATGAAGATCCCTATTTCAATTTTATTTATTTTCTTTTTCATTTTTGGAAATTCGCAAAATGCACAGCCGGCTGATCCGTTTGTGAAAGATAATTTCATCAAAAAGGAAATGTATATTCCTATGCGTGATGGCACGAAACTTTTTACAGCCGTTTACATTCCTAAAGATATTTCGAATAAGAAAAAATATCCTTTTCTAATGCAGAGAACCTGCTACAGCATTGCTCCATACGGTGAAAATGAATATAAAACCAAAGTTGGTCCGAATCAATATTTAATGAATGACAAATACATTTTTGTATATCAGGACGTTCGCGGAAGATATATGAGCGAAGGAACTTTCACAAATATGACACCGCAAGTGGATCACAAAACAAAAAAAGATGTTGATGAAAGTACAGACACCTACGACACAATTGATTGGTTGATTAAAAACATTAAAGACAACAACGGAAAAGTAGGTCAATACGGAACATCTTATCCCGGCTTTTATACTGCTGTTGGGGTTTTGGCTCAACATCCAGCATTAGTAGCATCTTCTCCGCAAGCTCCAATTTCAGATTTCTGGAATGATGATTTTCTTCACAACGGAAGATTTATGTTAGGGTATTTTAAAACATTTCCTGTCTTTGGAGTTCAGAAAACAAAAGCTGAAAACAAAGCTTGGTATTCAGATTCAATGATTAAACCAACATCTGAAGATGGTTTGAAGTTTTATAGAGATATGGGAACATTGAAAAACGGTTACGAGAAATATTACAAAGACAATTTCTTCATGACCGAAATAATGAACCATCCCAACTATGATGAATTTTGGCAAAAAAGAGGCCTTCTTCCTCATCTTAAAAACGTGAATCATGCAGTAATGACCGTTGGAGGTTGGTTCGATGCTGAAGATCTTTCAGGGCCTTTAAATATTTACAAAACAATAGAAAAATCAAGCCCTAAAGCGAAGAATACCATTGTAATGGGACCTTTTTCTCACGGTGGATGGGGACGCGAAGAAGGGAAACACTTCCACAATCAGATCTATTTTGGAGACAGCATTGCAACCTATTATCAAAAAAATATTGAAACGAAATTTTTCAATCATTATCTAAAAGGAAATACAAAACAGGATGCCGGAATTCCTGAAGCTTTGATGTATGACACAGGAGCAAAACAATGGAGAGAATTTACAACGTATCCTCCGAAAGAAGGACAAAAAGTGAATTTCTATTTAGCTAACAAAACATTGAATAAATCTGCAGGACAAGGTTCGTCAGAATATTACAGTGATCCAGATAATCCGGTTTTAAGTTCAGATAATCTGAAAGATTTTAATGGATTTACGCCTAGAAATTATATGTCGGAAGATCAAAGATTTGCAGAAGGAAGACCTGATGTTTTGACTTTCACAACAGATATTTTAACGGATGACATGACTTTCGCGGGAGAAATTATGGCAAAATTAAATATTGCTTCTACTTCTACAGATGCAGATTTTGCCGTGAAATTAATTGATGTTTATCCTGAAGATTTTAAACCCGTAGAAAAGAAAGAGGGCGTAATCTACGGAAACTATCATCAAATGGTAAGAAGTGAAATTATGCCTGCAAAATTTAGAAATTCTAGAGAAAAAGCAGAAGCGTTGGTTCCGAATCAAAAAACGGCTGTGAATTTTAGATTACAGGATGTTGTTCATACATTCAAAAAAGGACATAAAATCCAAATACAAATAAGTTCAACTTGGTTTCCGCTTTTTGCTATTAATCCACAGAAATTTATGGAGAATTCGAATTTTGCAACGAAAGAAGATTATACGAAAGCATTTATTAAAGTTTTTGATGATAGTTCGATTGAAGTTGAGGTATTGAAATAAATTAAAAAGGCTGTTCGTTTTGAACAGCTTTTTTTGTATAAACTCAAACACCAAGTTTGTCATTCCGTAGGAATCTCAACAAGGATTTTTATAATTAAACCTCTAATAAAAGAGTCTAGATTCCTACGGAATGACAAACTTTGAGGTTAAAATCTTTGCATCAAAAATTTATTCCTCAATCGTTCTAAACGTCAAATTCACTCTTGGAGTTTTCACCTTTGTTGTCGGCGGAAGTCGGTGAAGCCAATTGTCCTGAGTCTCTCCTTTCATTATTAATAAACTTCCGTTTTCAAGAAATATCTCTACTTTTTCTTTATTGGTTTTATGTTTAAATAAAAACTTCCTTTCTGCCCCGAAAGTTAGAGATGCAATCGCACCATGCTTTTTCAAATCCTTTTCACCATCGCTGTGATAAGCCATTCCTTCACTTCCATCATGGTATAAATTCAATAAACAAGAGTTGTAAGTTTCTCCTGAAACTTCTTCACATTTTTTCTTTAATTCTAATAATTCTGGGGTCCAGGGTTTTGCTAATTTCGTTCGTTTTGAATAGGTGTATTCGAATGGTTTTTCTCCAAACCAGCCTACTTTTCTTTTGGTTAAAATTAATTTTCCAAAAATTATTGCTTCATCATTTTCCCATGGAATTTGATTGAACAGGTAATCATAATAAAAATCTGATTTTTCCTTGGAAAAAACTTTTCCGTAATAGTGAACGGTTCCGTCGTTGGGGAGGATATTTAATGGATAATCTGATATATCTTCGAATAGACTCATCATTTTAATAACTTTTAAAACTATATTTTAAACACAAATTACACGAATATTTTTCACAAATAAACACAAATTTTCATATCAGTAGGAACGGACTTTAATCCGTTTTCAAATACACAAAATATCAATTGGCTTTAGCCAAAACTTAAAAATAAGATACAAACATTTGTGTAAATCCGTGGAAGAAAAAATTTAAAGTAAAATAGAATCCTCAGCATAAACATGAGAACTTTCCCAGCCAATAATCAACTGTTTCCTTTCACTTCCCCACATATAACCTCCAATATTTCCTGAAGATTGAATGACGCGGTGGCAAGGAATTAGAAAAGCCACTGGATTACTTCCAATTGCAGTTCCGACCGCTCGTGAAGCATTTGGATTTCCAATTTTTTCGGCTAAATTTCCGTACGTTGATAATTTCCCCATTGGAATTGTGAGAAGACTTTCCCAGACTTTCAATTGAAAATCGGTACCTTTTAAATGGAGCTTGATCGTATTGAGTTTCGTCCAGTCCTGATTGAAAATGGACAGGGCATTTTTCTGAAATCCATCCTGTTTTTCAAAAAGAGAAGCATTAGGAAATTTATGTATCAAATTCCCTAATGCTGTTTCTTTATCGTTTTCAAAAGCCATATAGCAGATTCCTTTTTCTGTGGAAGCTGTAATTATTTTTCCAAAAGGACTTTCGGAAAAACTATAATTGATAGTAAGGCTTTTTCCACCGTTTTTATATTCTGCCGGAGACATTCCTTCAATTTTCACAAACAAATCGTGCAATCTGCTTGTGCTTGAAAATCCTGTCTCGTAAGCGGTATCAAATAAGCTCGCTTTTTCTTCCTTCAATAAATTTTTAGCATGTTCAAGACTGATGAACTGTAAAAATTTCTTGGGACTTGTTCCTGCCCAATCCGTGAATATTTTCTGGAAATGAGCCGGACTCAAGTGAATTTTCTCTGCCACTTCATCCAAATTCGGCTGAAGTTTAAAATTGCTTTGGATATACTCAATCGCTTTGGCAATTCTTTCGTAATCTATTTGATTTTGTGTGGACATATCATTTTGTTTTACCTCACAAATTTCCAAATAATTCTTTGCAGAAAAAATCCGAATCTTGCGGAATTCTAGTCTTGGTTGATGTGATAATACGCAAGCATTTTATAATATAATTTAGCAGCCAAGAATGCACTTGGTTTTGCATAAGGAGAATCCATTAATTCTACAATATCAAATGCTACAACATTACATTTTTCAAATACTTTTCTTAATAATTCTAATGTCGGATACCATTGTAAACCACCTGGCTCAGGAGTTCCTGTTGATGGAGCAATAGATGGATCAAAAGCATCTAAATCAATGGTGATATAAACGTTTCCTGAAACTTTTTCCAATACATCATTCACCCAATTTTCATTGTTGGCAATTTCATGAGCGAAAAATACTCTTCCTTCCGGTAAATACTCAGCTTCTTCAACATCCATAGAACGGATTCCCACTTGTACTAAGTTATGCTTTTGGTTAGCTTCAAAAACCGCACAAGCATGATTAGAAGTAGAACCGTGGAATTCAGGACGTAGATCCGTATGAGCATCTAACTGAAGTACAGTCAGGTTTTCATATTTTTCACCTACCGCACGGATTGAACCGATAGAAACAGAATGCTCACCTCCGAAAAGGGTAAATAATTTATCGTCATTCTGTAAAAGCTCTTTTGTTTTTTGATAAACAGCTTCTGTCATTGCTTCAGGTGAAGATTTTTCTGTAATTTCTCCAGCTAAATAAACACCCTCCAAATAAGGTTCAGTTCCTGTTTCAATGTCATAAAGTTCCATGTTCTCAGAAGCATCAAGGAACAATTCAGGGCCTTTGTCTGCTCCTTTTCCCCAAGTTGAGGTTCCATCATAAGGAACCGTTACCAATACTACTTTTGAACTTTCTAACGATGCGTTTTCTTCAGGAATTCCTGCGTATGTTTTCATGTCTTATTTAAAAATTAAATGATTCCTGCAAAGATACAAAGAAGTTGGAAGATGGAGGATTGAAGATGGAAGTTTCTTGATTATCTAATATAAATTCTACGTTACGATTTTAACTTCTATCAACCAACTTCAAGCTTCCAACCAAAATCATTATCTTTATAAAAAATTCAAAAATATGCCTTTAAAAGCTGTTCTTTTCGATATGGATGGAGTGATTGTAGATACAGAACCATTGCACAGAAAAGCTTATTTCAAAACATTTAATGACCTTGGAATTGATGTTTCAGAAGATTTGTATACTTCTTTTACCGGAGCTTCAACGAAAAGGGTTTGTGAAATATTAATTAATCAATTTAATTTAACACAGACTTACGAAGAAATCGCAAAAACTAAGAGAGATTATTTCAAAGATTATTTTTATAACGATGAAGAATTCGATCTGATTCCGGGAGTCAAACAATTGATCGAACATTATTATGAAAACGGAATCACCTTAATTCTGGCTTCGTCTGCAACGATGAACACCATTAATATGGTTTTTGAAAAATTTGAACTCGATAAATATTTCAGTGGAAAAATAAGCGGTGCTGATTTAAAAGAATCAAAGCCTCATCCTGAAGTTTTTCTTTTGGCAGCAGAATTAGCAAATCAACCTATTGAAAACTGTATGGTTATTGAAGATTCTACTAATGGAATACTGGCTTCTCACAGAGCTAATATTTTTTGTGCTGCTTATAGAAGTCCACATTCTAAAAATCAGGATTATACCTTGGCAAATATTGTAGTTGCAGATTATGTTGAACTGGAATTAGATAAAATATCAAAATATTTTTAAAGAAAAACAGCCATCAATTTGATGGCTATTTTTATTTATCTTAATAAGTTTTGGCTAAAGCCAATTAATTATTTTTCATTTATAAACGGATTAAAACCCGTTCCTATTGATGAGATTTCTTCGTCGCTTCGCTCCTCGCAATGACTTCATTAGTATCCTAATAATTTCAAAATATCTTCCGGTTCCTGTTTTTCACGGAAAATTTCATATTGGAACTCGCCGTTTTCATCTTTTTGGATCAAAATATGTCTTGGTTGAGGCATCAAACAGTGGTGAACACCACCATAACCTCCAATTGTTTCCTGATATGCTCCAGTATGGAAGAAACCGATATACAAAGGTTTTGTATCGCTGAAAACTGGCAAATAAATTGCATTCGTATGTTGCTCAGAATTATAATAATCATCTGAGTCACAAGTCAATCCACCTAAGAAAACTCTTTCATATGTATCATCCCAACGGTTCAATGGAAGCATGATAAAGTGTCTTGAGATCGCCCAAGTATCAGGAAGAGTCGTCATGAAAGATGAATCGATCATATTCCATTTTTCTCTGTCGTTCTGACGTTTTTGAGAAATAATTTTATAAATATTCGCTCCACTTTCTCCAACGGTAAAACTTCCGAATTCAGTATAAATGTTTGGCTCTTCTACTCCTTCCTCTTCACAGAATTTTTTAATCTGAGAAACGATTTCTTCAACCATATATTGATAGTCGTAATCAAACTGCAAAGAAGTTTTGATAGGGAAACCACCACCAATGTTCAATGAATTTACTTCCGGAGCAATTTTCTTCAAACGTGCGTATACACGAAGACATTTATACAATTCGTTCCAATAATACGCCGTGTCTTTAATCCCTGTATTAATGAAGAAGTGAAGCATTTTCAATCTTGCATTCGGGTGTTCAGCAATTTTTTGACTGTAATAAGGAATAATATCTTTATATCCGATCCCTAATCTTGAGGTATAAAATTCAAACTTAGGCTCTTCCTCAGAAGCAATTCTGATTCCGATATCAAAAGTCGTGTCTATACTTTCTGTAAGTTTATCCAACTCACGGTAATTATCCAGGATTGGCGTGATATTTTCAAAACCATTATTGATCATGTCTGAAATTTTCGCCAGATAATCATCCGTTTTGAAACCATTACAGATCACTTCGATATCTTTTGTTACTTTTCCTTCCTTGTAAAGTGATTTTACGATATCCATGTCGTATGCAGAAGAAGTTTCTATAGAAATATCATTCTTTAGTGCTTCTTCAATCACAAACTTAAAATGGCTGGATTTTGTACAGTAACAATATCTGTAGTTTTTCTTATATTCGGTTTTCTCAAAGGCTTCTTTAAACCAGCTTTTCGCTTTCTGAATATTTTGAGAAATCTTCGGGAGGTAACTTACCTTTAAAGGCGTTCCAAACTTTTCAACAACTTCCATTAAAGGAATATCGTGAAACAACAAATTGTTCTCAGAAACATTAAATTCTTCCGTAGGAAAATACAATGTCTGATCAATAAGTTCCGAGTATTTTATTTTCATTTTTTGACAAGTGAATTAAGAATGCAAAATTGCTAAAAAAGTTTGATTTTTGGGTGTTAAAATTATTATAAATTTCAAGCAATTTTCGGTGAAATTTTAAACCAAATTATTAATATGTAAACTTCTTGATATATTCTTTTCTTTTATCTTCAGAAATCTGTAAAACATTTTGAATATAAAAATCCATTGAGCCATATTTCTTATCAATTTCATCAAAAGCGGCATCAAGATAATTACTTTCAATCCAACTTAGTTTTTCTAACACTTTTAAATCCATTTTAGGATAGATGAAATGTAAATTATTTGCTAAATTCAGTCTTTTTAGAATTAATTTTTTCCTGAAATTATTAGATAAAAGATAATCGTTGTAAATGGTTTCTTTATCGAACTTTAAAATGGTGAGAATTAATGCTGTCGTAATTCCTGTTCGGTCTTTCCCGGCGGTGCAATGATAGAGAATTGGTTGGTCAGATTCCAGGATTTCTGTAATAATTTTCTTTATTACTTCAGGATTTTCTGTTACATAATCTTTATAAAAATCCAACATTCTTTTATTAGCATCGAAACCGTTTACTTTTCCTTTTAAAACTAATTTTTTAGCTTGTGACAACTGATCTCCCTGATCTTCAAAAGCAGAATAATTTTTATAATTAATATTTTCAGGAAGATGATCCGGTTTTTGAGAAATCTCCTTTGAATTTCGAAGATCAATAATTTCCGTTATTCCTAATTTTTCCAATTCCTTAAATGAACTGTTTTTTAATTTATGAAGATCTCCGCTTCGGTAAAATTTTCCATCTTTTAGTATTTTTCCTTCAGAATTTTTAATATTTCCTACAGTTCGGAAATTGTTTACTTTTTTAATCTTAATTGGATTTTCTGTTTCTTTTTTACCGTATTCCGGTGTGGAAAATTGCTGTACTTTACAGGAGAAAATACAGAATAGTGAGATGAGGAAAAATGGCATTTTAATTAGGTTTTTCATTTTTTATTTCCCACGGATTTCACAGATTTGTACAGATGTTTGTGTTTATTTTAATAGATTAAATTTAAGTTTTGGCTAAAGCGAATTGCATTATATTTATTGTGTAAACGGGCTAAAGCCCGTTCCTATTGATGTAAAAATTAGTGTTTATTTGTGAAAAAAATTAGTGTTATTTGTGTTTAACCTTACAAATAATTCCTACCAATAAAAATCAACAAATCCCCTTTTTCATATTCAACAGAAACTTCATCTTCAACAGCAAAATTTCTGGTTCCGATTCTTGAAGTTATGCTTAGATTCCCGTTTGTTAAAGGCCAATTCAAACCTTTTGTCGTAATATTTTCAACCGTTGGAAATGGATATAATGAAACCATTTTATTTTTAACTCCTTTTACAGCAAAACTTTTCGGAACAAAATAATATTCCGAAAATTCATCATAAAACTTAATATTTAATTGATCTTTAAAACCAAAAGCAACGGTAAGATTTCCTAAAAAATGATCCTGTTCACCTCCACTTCCACCTAAAACATCAACATTTTTAAAACCTTTTTCTACAATAATTTCTAACGCTTTATGAAAATCCGTTTTGTCCTGATCCGGAGTGTAAATGAATTTTTCGTCATACACATTTTCGTCAGAACCAGAATGCGAATCAAAATCCCCAGAAATAAAATCCAGTTTATCTAACGGGAAATTCAGATTTTTTAAATAATGAAAAGCGCCGTCTGTACAGGCAATCAAGCCATAATTTTCTATATTCGGAAAAGATTTTGGAGGATCTCCGTTGATGAAAAGCAATACTTTATCTTTCATTCGGGTTCCAGTATTCTTCCGTTTCGTTGTTGATTTTAGAGATATATCTTGCCAAAACAAAAAGATAATCCGACAGTCTGTTTAGATATTTAATCAATTCAGGGCGCACTTCTTCAGATTCATTTAAGAAAACCAAAGAACGTTCTGCTCTTCTGCAAATTGTTCTCGCTGCATGTAAAAATGTAGCAGATTTTCCACCACCGGGAAGAATAAAATATTGAAGAGGTTCTAATTTTCCTTCAAAAGCATCCATCCAATTTTCCAATTCTTCAACTTCAGTTTCAGAAATAATTAATGGAAGACGCGATTTTCCGTTCGCCAGCATCAATTTATCAACCGGAGTGGCAGCTTCTGAACCTACCGTAAACAAGTCAAACTGAATTTTTTTCAGTTGTTTCAACACCTCTTCATCCTCAATATGACTTTTAGAAATCCCTATAAATGAGTTAAGTTCGTCTATATTTCCGTAACTGTCTACCCTTGCGCTGGCCTTGGAAACTCTCGTCCCGCCATACAGAGCCGTCTGTCCTTTATCTCCTGTTTTCGTGTAAATTTTCATAGTACTAAAATACTTTATTTTGTAGAATGTAAAAAGTAAAATATCCTGAAATAAACAAATTTCAAAAGTTTTTAGGAGCTATTTCCAGCTTTCCGTTACAATCTTTTTTTTCAAAAAAGGATTTTCTCTGCAATCTGGGCTAGGGTTTTTGTCGAAGTTTAAATATTTGTCATCAAAATTCAATTATCACTTTGAATAAAATTCTCCATTTTCGCTCAAAACAAAAAAAATGACCGATTAAAAAAATCGGCCATCTTCAAATTATTTATCTACCTCTACATATGTTACATTGTCTGATCTTGTGATGTATCGGATATACATTGAACGAGAAATATTGGATGATATTTTACAACAAAGAAAATATTTTTTAAATGTGAATTTCCTACTGACAAACTGTTGTCATAACTCGGTCATATCTTTGTATCAACAATAACAAACAAAATAAAAAATTATGTCAACTACAGCAACCATCACAAAACAATTTATTTCATCAGATCAATTATTAGAGCACTGGCAAGGCCACAGAAACCTAACAAGAAGAGTCATTGAAATGTTCCCTGAAAAAGAATTATTCGAGTTCTCTATTGGCGGAATGAGACCATTTGCAAAATTGGCAGTAGAGCTGATCAGCATCGGAGGACCTGCTTTAAAAGGGATCGTTAATAAACATGAAGAAGCTTTTAATGAAGAAGCATTCAATCCAAAAACAAAAGAAGAAATCCTGAAAAAATGGGACGAAGAAACTCAAGTAATCAACCAATATTTTAATGAAATTTCAGAAGAACGTTTCCAGGAAACTTTTAATTTATTCGGACAATATGAATTCCCTGTTTATCAGAATATTTTATATTTCGTTGATAATGAAGTTCATCACAGAGGTCAGGGATATACTTATTTAAGAGCTTTAGGAATTGAACCCCCTTTTTTTTGGGAGAGATTTTAGGATCATTAATGCCTTTATTGAAACTAAAATCGCTGATTCAGCACAATATAAAAAGATCAATCATTTCCAAACAAAAAAGCTTTCAGAATTTCTGAAAGCTTTTCGTTTTTTCAACCAATTTGGTAAAATATTTTCTTATACTTTTTTTGAAATTTTAATGACTAATTCTTTAAGACTTACTTTCAAAGATTCAGGTTCCAACACTTCTGCATAATCTGCAAAGGTAATTAACCAACGCGGAAATCCATCTTTGATCCAATCGGTTTCGAAGATCAGTTCTACTCCATTTTCTCTCTCAACTTCATCAATTAATCCATAATATTTTTTTGAATTACTGAGATGTCCGATAATTTTTTTATCAACCAAAAGTCTGACTTTGGTTTTATTTCCGTTCGGATTTTGTCGATAATCATTAATCTGACCGTATTCCTGCAGAAAAGGATTTTGAGTTTTAATGATTTGCAAAATTCGGTCAACTCTAAACTGTCTGAAATCATTTCGCAACGTACAAAAAGCCATGATATACCAATAATTGAACTCAAAAAAGACACCTACAACCTCGATAGTTCGCATTGAAACTTTGGAATCTACAGTTGCATATTCCAACGTTATCTGCTTTTTTTCTGCAATACTTTCCAGAATAATTGGGATGATATTTTGAATATTATCTTCTGTTTTTGGATGATAATTATAAACATCAATCTGTTTTTCAATATTCTGAATTAAATTTCTGTCTGAATATTTTAATACAGAACGTACTTTTTCCATGGCCGTTTGATAATGATTTCCTAAACTTTGATGTAAAAATTTCTGCATCAGTTTTTCAGCCGTAATAAAACTCAAAACTTCTTCTTTCGTGAACATTACAGGCGGAAGTTTGTAACCATCCATCAAAGAATAACCGCTTCCCGCTTCACCAATAATCGGAATTCCGGCATTTTCTAGCGTTTTTACATCACGGTAAATCGTTCTGACGCTGACATCAAATTTTGAAGCCAAATCTTGGGCTCTTACAATCGGTTTTGATTGAAGTTGCGTGAGAATCGCTGTAACTCGATCGAGTTTTTTGAGATAGTGGTCGTTCATTGAAGTGTTGAGCGTTTTAGCGTTTTAGCGTTTTAGCGTTTTAGCGTTTTAGCGTTTTAGCGTTTTAGCGTTTTAGCGTTTTAGCGTTTTAGCGTTTTAGCGTTTTAGCGTTTTAGCGTTTTAGCGTTTTAGCGTTTTAGCGAAAATAATTCCTAATTCCTAATTCCTAAAATTAATTATCTTTAAAAGTATTCATCAGTTTATCAAGATTTAAGCTTCTTGCAGAAGCGTCAAAAATTTCTCTGTAAGTTCCGTTGGTTTGCACCAATTCATTGTGAGTTCCGCTTTCGACTACTCTGCCTTTTTTCATCACATAAATTTTATCTGAATCTAAAATTTGAGACAAAGAATGTGAAATAATAATCACCGTTCTACCTTCTTTTATAGCATCCAAGGAGTTTTTGATCTGTTCTGTTGCGATCGCATCCAGACTTGCAGTAGGTTCATCAAGGAAAATAATCGGTGGATTTTTCAAAAATAATCTTGCAATGGCAATTCTCTGTTGCTGACCTCCTGAAAGCTGGGTTGCATCGTGCTGATATTGCTGTGGTAAATCTAAAATCTGTTCATGCAAGTACGCCTTTTTTGCAGCTTCCTGAATTTCTTCAAAACTTGCATTCATGTCTCCATAACGGATATTGTCTTCAATGCTTCCCTGAAAAATATGATTTTTTTGAAGAACCAAACCTAGATCATCTCTCAGAAAAGTATTATCAAACTTATTTAAACTAACATTATCCAATAAAATTTCTCCGGAATTCGGAAGATAAAATTTACATAAAAGATTGATGATTGTTGATTTTCCGGCTCCACTCAGACCAACCAAAGCGGTTGTTTTGCCGTTTTCAATTTTCATGGAAACATCATGCAAAGCCTGGGTTCCGTTTGGATATGAGAAGTTGACATTTTTTAATTCAAAATTTCCGATAATTTTCTTTTCTACAAAAGTTCCGTTTTGTTCTTTTTCGTCGTCTGCATTTAAAATATCAAAATAACCTTCCGCATAAATCATTGCATCATTCATATCATCATAAATTCTGTGCAATTGACGAATCGGAGCCGAAACATTGTTGAAAAGCATAATATGAAGCATGATCGCACCAATTGTCATCTGCTGATCCAACACCAAATAAACCGTTAAAAGAATAATTAAAACCACCCCAAACTGCTCGATAAAGGTCTTTAAACCATCATAAATAAAGTTAGTTTTTCGTGTGAACATCTGACTTTCCATCAACTGCATTTGTAAGTCGTATTGTTTTTTGCCTTCAAATTTTTCTCGGACAAAACTTTTGATCACCATAATGGAATTGATCAAATTCAACAAACCTGAAGTTTTCTGTTCGCGCTGATTTCTCAACTGACGACGAACTCCTCCTAATTTCTTTGCTTGTAATGAACTGATATAAAAATAAATCGGAACAATGATGGTAGAAACCAATCCAACATATACATTTTGCATATACATGATAATCAATGCAATAAATGCGTTGGAAAATAACGGCAACATGTCGATAAAAAAGTTTTGAACTAATTTTGTAAGACTTTCAATTCCTCTGTCTATTCTAATTTGAAGTTTTCCTGACTCGTGATTTTCATCATTAAAATAAGCAACCCGATAGGTCAGAATCTTATCGATTGCTGATTGTGCCAAAATCGAACTGACATTAATTCTAATTTTTTCGCCATAAAATTTCTGCCCGAAATTGATGAAAATATTTAGTAATTCTTTTCCGAGTAAAATAATGGAAATGATGACCAAAACATGAATTCCCTCAGACATTGGATGAGGCAAATGCGTCAGTTTCGTAACCTCATCAACGGTATATTTCAAGACAAGAGGATTCACTTGAGCTGCGAGGGCTCCTAAAAAAGTAAGAAGTAAAGTCCCGTAAATCATTAATCGATAAGGCTTAATAAAAGGAACCAATTGTTGATAAATTCCAAATAAAGTAACTGTTCTGTTAAAAGGTTTTGCCATAGGAATTATTTTAACTAAAAAACGTACCGTTTCAAAGAGAAAAGGTACGAATTATAAGTATTATTTTTTTTTGATTTAGGGGTCTTAAAAATTCTTTTTCCAGTAATCTGTAATTTCAAAAATTTTTTCACCTATTTCCAACCCATTATTTTTAGTATAGATGTTCCATTCAGCATTGGGCTTAAACCAATTCCATATTCGAGTAAAATCAGCAACATTATCACCCTCTACTTCATAAAATTCTTCAATAAAATTCTTTTTAAAACTAATAAAATCAGTATCAGAATTTGTTAAACTTATTTCTTCTAAAACTTTTTCAGCTAAATACATTTTATCGAATAACTCTTTGAGACGATATTTATCAAAATATTGTTGTTTAGATAGAAATTTATCCCGCATAAATATAGCTTGTAAGATAATGCAATTCTGATTTGCTTGCCTCTTTCGATTCTGCTTCTGCCTGTTCTAAAGAATATTGAGAATTAATTTCTTTCCTCTGAAAAACAAAAGAATTATTTGCATTCTTATCTACAACGTCTTTGAAAATATGTTCAATTTCAGAATTCCCCAACGATGCAAAGCTGATATCTTCAAAACCATACATTAATCTCAAATCATCAAATTGAGCGAAATTTTCATCAACAAAACCTTGAAACTGAGGTTTTGAATCGAAGTTTCCTGCCCAAATATTGTAAGCGTAGGTTTTCTTTTTCGGTTTATCTAAAATACTCTGATAAACAAAGTTTTCCCCAAGATAAGCTTCTCTTACCTGTGGATCATTAGCTAATTCTTCGGGAAGTCCTTCTTTCAGGATCTTTCCTTCGAACATAATGTATGTTTTATTGGTAATCGCCAAAGTTTGCTGAACGTTGTGGTCAGTAATCAAAATTCCGATGTTTTTATCAACCAAACTTCTTACGATCTTCTGAATATCTTCAACTGCAATTGGGTCAACCCCCGCGAAAGGCTCATCCAACAAAATAAAATTCGGACTTGTTGCCAAACAACGCGCAATCTCTGTTCTACGCCTTTCTCCTCCCGAAAGAAGATCACCTCTGTTTTTACGAACGTGCTGTAACGAGAATTCTTCAACCAATTCGTCACATTTCATCTGCTGTTCGCGTTTTGAAAGATTGGTCAACTGTAAAACTCCCATGATATTTTCTTCCACCGAAAGTTTTCTGAAAACTGATGCTTCCTGAGCCAGATATCCGATTCCCTTTTGAGCTCTGCGGTACATGGCATCGGTTGTAATTTCCTGGTTTTCTAAAAAAATCTTTCCTGAAGTGGGCTTAACCAAACCAACAATCATATAAAACGATGTGGTTTTCCCTGCTCCGTTCGGGCCAAGTAAACCAACAATTTCTCCCTGCTGAACCTGTACAGAAACGCCTTTTACAACTTTTTTTGGACCGTATTCTTTGATTAAGTTTTCTCCTCGTAAAATCATAGTGGCAAAGATAAAGTTTTTTTGAATTCAAATTTTAGATTAAAGATTGTGTTCAAAAGTTTTATGATTTTTTTAATAGATGCTTCAACAGATGACAATGCTATAAATAAACTTTTATATTTAATACTAAAAATCTTTTGTCTTAAAATGTTAAGGAAATTGAACTTCGCTTTTAGTTAAAAAAAAAAGAAGAAAATATTTCAACAGTATGTGATAAATATTTATTAATTTAGATCATCACTAATCAAATAAATATTTTTATCATGAAAAAATTAACAAAAAAAGATCTAATGAAAATTAATGGCGGTAATATACGTCCACCAGATGCTAATGGTAATTGCCAACCGGGATGGTACTTATGTCCATCAAATATATGTGTATATGACAAGGGCGGACAAAACCCTATTGTTCCGGGATCTCCTCATTACAACGCATGTTTTAATTAGAATAAAAAGCAAATAACACCTCAAATTGAGGTGTTATTTTAATTGATAGATAAATATTATTTATTTAAAAGAATCGCTGCTTCTTTAGCAAAATAAGTAAAAATCATATCTGCTCCTGCTCTTTTAAAGCATGTTAAGCTTTCAATAATTGTTTTATCATTATCCAGCCAACCGTTTTGAGCAGCGGCTTTTACCATTGCATATTCTCCACTTACATTATAAACAGCAATCGGAAGATCAATAGCTTCACGAACTTTAGAAACAATATCAAGATAAGGAAGCCCCGGTTTTATCATAATAATGTCTGCGCCTTCTTCAATATCTTTAAAAACTTCATTTAATGCTTCACGAGAATTATGAAAATCCATCTGATACGTTTTTTTATCTTTCGGAATTTCCATATCATCTTTCGGGGCGCTGTCTAAAGCACTTCTAAACGGCCCGTAAAAAGAACTCGCATATTTTGCAGAATAACTTAAAATCCCGACATCTGTAAATCCGCTATCTTCTAAAGCCTCACGAATTGTTAACACTCTTCCGTCCATCATGTCACTTGGTGCCACAATGTCAGCTCCGGCTTCGGCATGTGACACAGACATTCTTGCCAATGCATCGTTGGTAGCATCATTTACGACTTTTCCGTTTTCTATAATTCCGTCGTGACCATAAATTGAATATGGATCTAAAGCAACATCAGGCATTACGATCAGTGCAGGAACAGCATCCTTAATCGCTTTAATCGTACTTTGCATTAAACCATCTTTGTTCCAAGCTTCTTTTCCTGTGTTGTCTTTTAAATGATCGGACACTTTCATGTACAGATTGACAGCTTTTACACCCAAAGAAAATAATTCTTTACATTCCTTCACTGTTAAATCTATACTTCGCCTGAAAATACCCGGCATAGACGGGATCGCCTCTTCCTTGTTTTCGCCCTCCATTACGAAGATCGGCATTACAAAATCGTCAGTTGTAAGGATACTTTCTCTTACCAAGCTTCTCATAGATTCATTAACTCTAAGTCTTCTATTTCTTGAATGTATCATTTTGGAATACTTTTTGAATAAGTTTCTGCAAATTTACTACAACTTCTATAAAAAACTATTGCAGGATATTGTAGAATTATTTACATTTGTTACAATACATTCGAGAAATTATAATTTGATGAAAAAACTTTTACTTTTATTACTATTTATAGGCACTTTTGTTGGGTTTTCCAACAATTTTAAAGCTCAACTGAGAGAGCCTGGTTCCATCTCGCAAAAGGCAGATGATGGTGTACTTGTTGCCTACCCGAATCCTGCGAAGGATTTTCTTGTCATTAAGGCAAAAGACTCTTCTTTAAGAGTTAAGAGCGTGACTTTTTATTCAATTTTGGGTACACAAGTTGCTAATTACACAGTAAATATGAACTCGGGAGAGATCAATATCGAAAAATTGAAACCGGGAAAATATTTGATTCGTTACATTTTAAGCGATAATACTCAAAAGGTTACTCAAATCGTAAAACAATAAAATTTAAATCCTGATAATCATCAGGATTTTTTCTTTTAGATTAATTCTGTTTCAATTATTCCGTAACTTTCGGGATATTTTTATACTAACTATAGAAAAACAAATTAATGCTAAAAGCTGAACATATTACGAAGACCTACAATGCAGGTAAAAAAACAGCATTGGATGACTTCAGTATACATGTCCCGACAGGGAGTATTTATGGTCTTCTAGGGCCAAACGGAGCCGGAAAAACTTCCTTCATCCGTATCATCAATCAAATTACTCAGGCTGATTCCGGAGATGTTTTTATTAACGGAGAAAAGCTTAATCAAAATCACATCAGAGATATCGGCTACATGCCTGAAGAACGAGGTTTGTATAAAAATATGACCGTTGGAGATCAGATCCTTTATTTTGGAGAATTAAAAGGAATGACCAAAAATGATGCTTTAAATGAAGCAAAAAAATGGTTTGAAAAACTGAATATCGATCAATGGTGGAAGAAAAAACTGTCTGAACTTTCAAAAGGGATGGCTCAGAAAATTCAGTTTGTGGTGACTGTTCTTCACAGACCGCATCTTTTAATTCTGGATGAACCTTTCTCTGGTTTTGATCCTGTTAACGCCAATCTAATCAAAGATCAAATCATCGAACTTAAAAATAACGGAACAACTATTATTCTTTCAACTCACCGAATGGAAAGTGTTGAGGAAATGTGTGATTATGTAGCATTGATCAATAATTCTAAAAAAATTATTGATGGAAGGGTTTTCGACGTAAGAGAAAAATTCAAAAAAAATATTTTTGGAATTACTCTTTCTGAGGTAAGTGATCATCAATTTGATACTTTCAAAAATAAATACGAGATCTTTAATTATACCAATGAAAATAATCTGGTTTCTTTCGATTTAAAAAATGAGAATGATCAGAACAACATCATTTTAGATCTTGTGAATGTTGGAAAAGTGAGATCGTTTGATGAAAAAATTCCAAGTATGAATGAAGTATTTATTAATGCAGTAAGCAACAACTCTTAATTATGAATAATATTTTTTTAATTACAAAAAGGGAATTTCTTACGCAGGTTAAGAAAAAATCCTTCATTATATTAACTTTATTGGCTCCTGTTATGATTATTGCTTTTGGAGCAGTTATCGGATTAATGTTTAAGGCTAATGAATCGCACAGCATTATTGAAGTTGTTGATAAAAGCGGATTATTTAAAGATCAATTAAAATCAAACGATAAACTTAATTATGTTTTTGTTTCTGCGGCTGATGAAAAGTCGAAGATCAATAACTTAAAAGGAAACGAATCTTTAGACGGGATTTTAATCTTACCTGAATTGAGCGGTCAAAATTATGATGATCTGGAAAAAAATTCAAGGTTGGTTATTAATTCTAAAATTGGTTTTGATACGAAACAAAGAATTATTTCTGATATCACGAATGTCATCAAAAAAGAAAAGATCAAGCAATTAGGTATTGCTGAAACTCAACTTGATAATCTTGATAAAGGTTTTACTTTAAAAACAATCAACGTTTCTGAAAATAATAAAGAAGATTCTGATCTTAGTTTTGGTGTCAAGACTGGATTGAGTATGGTTTTAATGTATGTTACTTTCATGTTTATCCTTATTTATGGAGTGCGAGTGATGAGAAGTGTTTTGGAGGAGAAAAACAACCGTGTTGTGGAAATTATCATCTCTTCTGTGAAGCCATTTGAATTGATGATGGGTAAAATTTTGGGTGTAACAATGGTCGCTTTGACCCAATTTATTATCTGGATTACAATGTCGGTTATTGGCGCGTTGGTTTTAAATACAGGTTTTAATTCAATACAAAAAAATATTCCCGGCGGAAATGAAGAAATGATGAGTAAACTGGATATTGCTCAGATTGCAACTCAGGTTTCTCATAGTTTATTGGAGCTTAATTTCCCTTTGATCATCGGTGTATTTATCATTTATTTCCTTTTAGGATATATCTTTTACAGCTCGATTTATGCTGCGATTGGTTCTGCGGTTGATAATGAAACAGAAACCCAGCAATTCACCTTATTTGCAATTTTACCACTAACATTAGGAATGTACGGAAGTTTTTCTTTAATGAATAATCCTGACGGTCCTCTAGGATTTTGGTTATCTATAATCCCTTTCACATCACCTGTTGCAATGATTGCGCGAATTCCTTTTGGAGTTCCTATTTGGCAGCTAGCCTTGTCAATTGTGCTATTGTTAGGAACAACGGTTTTCATGATATTCCTTGCTGGAAAAATTTACAGAGTAGGAATTTTGATGTATGGAAATAAGGCTACTTTGAAAGAGCTTTGGAAATGGGTTAGAGGATAAAATCATCATCTGAACATTAAAAATTATAAAACAAAAATCCCGAGAATTAAAATTCCCGGGATTTTTTTATGTTTCTTATGAAATCTTTTTATTCAAAGATGTAGCTTATTTTAGCACTAAGAACTTGTTCAGATTTACCTTTTGTACTTCCCAATGGTTCGTTTTTAAGACCTGGGTATGTATTAGAAATACCAAAATCATAATTTAAAGCAAATTCTAACTGTCTTTTGTAGCTATATCCTACACCAATTCCTACACCAAAGTTAAAGCTAGCTGCTTTACCATTTACTCCAGGAAGACTAGGAACCTCAACATCCGGATCGTAATAAGGTCTTGTGCTTGGAGCGTTCTTAACTTTCTGACTAATTAAAAAATTAAATCTAGGTCCTGCCATTGCAAAGAATTCTGATTCAGCTTCTGAAAAATATCCTTTAAAATAGATAGGAACACTGATGTAATTGTTTGCATAAACAGCATCATAGCCTGGTCTGTTTTTGGCATCCTTATCTTTTCCAGTTTCTCCGGCTCCGAAGTATACTATTTCAGGTTGTAAGAAAAACTGGTTTTCTTTTCCCATTGGAATTAAAGCTAAAGCTCCGGCTTGAACCGTAAATCTAGGACCTGAAGGGTTGTGAGCATTTTTTACTCTGGCGTAATTACCTCCTGCAGTGATACCGAATCTTGTGCTACTGAAATCGATCTGGGCGAAAGATAACGTAGAAAGTACCAAAGCCGAGGCTAATAAAAGTTTTTTCATATGTTGGGTTTTATAATTAAGCTAAAATTTTCGCTACAGTTGCACCGATATCAGCTGGAGAATCTACAACGTTGATTCCGTTTTCTCTCATAATCTCCATTTTTGCCTGAGCAGTATCTTCATCACCACCTACGATTGCACCAGCGTGTCCCATAGTTCTACCTTTAGGAGCAGTTTGTCCAGCGATAAATCCTACAACCGGCTTAGTAGATCCACTAGCTTTGTACCATCTTGCAGCTTCAGCCTCAAGACCACCACCGATCTCACCGATCATAACAACAGCTTCAGTTTCTGGATCGTTGATGAATAACTCTAATGCTTCTCTTGTAGTAGTTCCAATGATTGGGTCACCACCAATACCGATAGCCGTAGAAACACCGAAACCAGCTTTTACAACTTGGTCAGCAGCTTCATACGTAAGAGTTCCTGACTTAGAAACGATACCTACTTTTCCTTTTTTGAAAACGAAACCTGGCATAATACCAATTTTAGCTTCTTCAGAAGTAATGATTCCAGGACAGTTTGGTCCGATCAATCTACAATCTCTGTCTGCGATGTAAGATTTTACTTTTACCATGTCTGCTACAGGAATACCTTCAGTAATACATACGATCACTTTAATTCCAGCTTCAGCAGCTTCCATGATAGCATCTGCAGCAAATGCAGGTGGTACAAAAATGATACTTACGTTTGCTCCAGCTTTTTCAACAGCATCAGCAACAGTATTAAATACAGGCTTTCCTAAGTGCTCGCTACCTCCTTTTCCTGGAGTAACACCACCTACAACGTTTGTTCCGTATTCGATCATTTGACCTGCGTGGAAAGTACCTTCGTTACCTGTAAATCCTTGTACAATTACTTTAGAATCTTTGTTTACTAAAATTGACATTTTATTGTTGTTTTAATTTATTTATTATTTTTTTAATTCTTCAAATTTTTCGATGATGCTCAGCATTCCTTTATCATATTCTGAAGTATGAGCAAAGCCACCACCTCTATCTGTATTTTCAAGAAGCTTCAACATTTCAGGTTCATCACTAAAAAAATCTTTAAGTTTCTTTTTTGGTAATCCTGTAAAGTAAATAAACCCAATCCCTTTTTTTGTTTTTTTATTAAATAAAAAATCATTGGCATTTTCTCCTCCCATAGTTGAACTATATGTACGATACCATTCTAAGTTTTCGCTATCATATAATCTTTCCAAAAGAACTTTCTGATCACTAGATTTATTAATAAAAGCCCTTTCTTTACCATTAAAATCAGTTAAAAAGAGTTCCTTTATTTTTGGGACTTCTATTTTTGATTTTTTACCGTCTTCTCCTATAACAGTTACTTTTGTATTAAAACTCGTAACATACAACAGATTGGGATCAATCATATTTGTTGAAACCTTAATTTTTACCTTAAGAGTATCATTTTCTTTTGTAATAATTTTCGCATTGAGTGTTTTCTGTCCAAAAGACAAAGAAAAAACTAACATAAAAATTATTAACAGATACTTTTTCATTTTATTTAAAATTCTGTAGAATTAAGATTTTATTTCAACTAATGTTTATTACTAAATTTAATGCACACAAATTTAATTAAATTTCTTTGATTAAAGATAGATCTAAACAATTTGTTTATTTGAGATTTCTCAGTTTTACCTCTTTTTTCAAATATGTTTTAAAATCTTCTGCGAACATTCCGATATAAGTACCTTTTTCAAGATCTCTGTTGACTCCTGTTTTACCTAATAATACAGATCCGTCAGCAATTTTGTTACCGGAAGCGATACCAACCTGCCCCCAAAGTGTTACCTCATTTCCTATCACACAACATCCTGCGATTCCCACTTGTGAAGCAATTAAACATTTTTTCCCGATAACAGTATCATGACCGATCTGGATTTGATTATCCAAAACAGAACCTTCTCCGATAACCGTAGAATCTGTAACTCCCCTATCGATTGTACATCCGTTTCCGATTTCTACATTGTTTTCAATGATAACATTTCCGACAGAGATCAGACGGTCAAAATTTCCGTTTAATTTTCTGTAATAAAAAGCATCACCTCCTAAAACGGTGTTGGACTGAATAACTACATTGTCACCAATAACCGTTCTGTCACCAATAACAACATTAGGAAAAATAAGTGTGTTCTTCCCAATAGTAACATTATTTCCGATAACAGCAGTACGATGGATTTTTGTACCCTCTCCTATTTCAACATCGTGAAGTTCTTCTGTGAAATTATATATTCTCGTAAAATGAGTATTGATCTTATTAAAATCTCCGAAAGGATCTTCGGAAACTAACAATGCTTTTCCTTCCGGACATTCAACTTCTTTATCAATTAAAATAATTGTCGCCGCTGAATTTAAAGCTTTATCGTAATATTTTGGATGGTTTACGAAAACTATATCTCCCGGTCTTACCATGTGAATTTCATTAGTCCCTAATACTTCAAAGTCTTCAGAGCCAACAAATTTTGATCCGATAAGATCAGCAATAGTTTTCAGTTTTTGTGGTTGATGAAACGTCATATTTTTAAATGATGTTTAAATTTTATTAACCTTGTCAAGGTTTAGAATCTTGAGATGGTTTTATAAATTCCGTTGGATTACCGGTATTATTTAATTGGATTTTATCCAATTCTCTGTTAAGTCGTCCCTTCGGGACTCTAAAGTTTTTACAAAAACAAAATTCGGAATGCTATTGCAAACCGAATTTATGTAAATTTTATTTAAAATTATTCTTTTACTCTTTCTAAGTAAGAACCATCTTCTGTACTCACTTTGATTTTGTCTCCTGCTTCAATGAACAGAGGAACCATTACTCTTGCTCCTGTTTCAACGATAGAATTTTTAAGAGCGTTCGTAGCTGTATTTCCTTTTACTCCCGGATCAGCTTCGATAACTTCTAAGTAAACAGATTGAGGAAGTTCTGCAGACAAAGGTGTCTCATCAGCTTCTTTTAAAATGATGGTAACTTCTTCACCTGCTTTCATCAGATTAGAGTTTTCAATCATTTCTTTGTTCAAATATAATTGAGAGAAATCATCATTATTCATGAAGTGGAAACCGTTCTCATCATCATAAAGATATTGGAATTTTCTTGTAATTACTTTTACCTCATCAATTTTGTGACCTGCAGAAAATGTATTATCCAATACTTTTCCGTTAGTTACTGACTTTAGTTTTGTTCTTACGAAAGCTGGTCCTTTTCCTGGCTTTACGTGCATAAATTCAACTACCTTGAAAATATCATTACTGAATTCAATGCAAAGTCCTTTTCTTATATCGTTACTTGTTGCCATTAATTTTATATTGTCTTTTAATTTGTATTAGTTACTTTCTTTACCTGTTCCGTATCCTTTTACAATACCTCTAGGAGAATTTTGAATAAACTGAAGAATTTCATCTCTTTCAGCTGTTGGAAGCATTTCTTTTTCGATGTAAGTTACAGCCTGAGAAACGTTCATTTTCATTTGAAAAATCGTTCTGTAGATCTTTTGAATTTCGAAAATTTTCTCATTGGTAAATCCTCTTCTTCTCAAACCTACTGAATTGATTCCTGCATAAGACATCGGTTCTCTCGCTACCTTTACATAAGGCGGAATATCTTTTCTCACCAATGTTCCACCGGAAATCATTACATGTTTCCCGATTTTACCAAATTGATGCACAGCACTAAGACCTCCCATTACGGTATAGTCTCCTATTTCTACGTGCCCTGCAATACCGCAACCGTTCACAATGATAACGTGATCTCCGATAACGCAGTCGTGTGCAATATGGGAAGTTGCCATGATAAGGCAGTTTTTACCAATTTTGGTAAATCCAAGGGCTTTTGTCCCTCTGTTTACCGTTACACACTCTCTGATCGTAGTTTCGTCTCCGATAATTACCTGAGTATCTTCACCATCAAATTTTAAATCCTGAGGGATCGCAGAAATTACCGTTCCCGGAAATATTCTACAGTTTTTACCTATTCTGGCACCATCCATGATGGTAACATTAGGACCAATCCAAGTTCCTTCTCCGATCTCTACATCCCCTGCAATTGTAGTAAATGGTTCTACAATAACATTTTTGCTGATTTTTGCACGTTTATCAACGGCTGCTAATTGATGAATCATTTAATCAACTTTATTTTTTGCAACTTGAGCCATTAATTCTGCTTCTACTGCTACAGTATCTCCCACATATCCGTATCCCTGCATATGAACAATACCCCTTCTGATAGGCTCTATCAATTCAATTTTGAAAATCATAGTATCACCTGGAACTACTTTTCTCTTGAATTTTACTTTATCAATTTTAATGAAATAAGTAGAGTAATTTTCAGGATCCGGAACGCTTGCCAATACTAAGATACCTCCTGTCTGTGCCAACGCTTCAACTTGTAAAACACCCGGCATTACAGGCTCTTTAGGGAAATGTCCAACGAAGAAAGGCTCGTTCATCGTAACATTTTTCAATCCTACAACGTGAGAATCCGACAATTCTAAGATCTTATCAATCAATAAGAATGGTGGTCTGTGAGGCATCAACTTCATAATTCCGTTGATATCAAATACAGGCTCTTTCGTTAAATCAAAATCAGGAACATTTTTTTTCTTTTGTAATTTCCACTGACGGTTCAATTTTTTAGCAAATTGAGTATTTACAAAATGTCCTGGTTTATTAGCAATAACTTTTCCTTTTATTTTCACTCCGGCCAAAGCTAAATCACCGATTACATCAAGTAACTTGTGTCTTGCAGCTTCGTTAGGATAATTTAAAGTAAGATTATCAAGAATACCGTTTGGTCTGATAGACACTTTGTCTTTACCAAAGGCTTTCTTTAATTTTTCTGTAGTTTCAGGAGTAAGATCTTTGTCTACATAAACGATCGCGTTAGAAATATCTCCACCTTTGATCAAACCGTGATCTAAAAGCATTTCTAATTCATGTAAAAAGCTGAACGTTCTAGCAGATGAAATCTCTTCTTTAAACTCAGAAATATTTTTAAGAGTAGCGTTTTGAGTACCTAAAACTTTAGTCCCAAAATCTACCATTGTAGTAATTTCGTAATTATCTGAAGGAATAATTGTAATTTCTGAACCCGTTGCCGAATCGCTATAGCTAAGAACTTCTTTTACCACCAAATACTCTCTGGCAACACCTTGTTCTACGATTCCTACACTTTCGATGGCTTCTACAAAAAACTTTGAAGAACCATCTAAAATTGGAGGTTCAGAAGCATCCATTTCCAGCATTGCATTATCAATATCACAACCAACTAAGGCTGCCAAAAGATGTTCGCAAGTGTTAATTTTAACTCCTAATTTTTCTAATGTCGTTCCTCTTTCTGTCGCTACAACATAGTTTACATCAGCTTCGACCTGAGGATGACCCTCTAAATCTGTTCTCACAAAAACGAAACCTGTATTTTCTTTAGCAGGTTTAATGGTCAATTTTACTTCTTTACCAGTATGAAGGCCAATTCCGGAAAGTGTTACCTCTTCCTGAAGTGTTTTTTGCATATCACTCATTAGTATGATCTTTTGAGGTATTCTCAAGATTATTTATTCGTTTTACAATTTCAGGTAAATTCCTGAAATGTACATA
>Ga0302167_10000208_pt1 | contig 31173 bp, 27 predicted proteins | sample I_Fen_N1_1_FD_193496 | JGI IMG/M metagenome (GOLD analysis project Ga0302167, IMG submission 193496) | Peat permafrost microbial communities from Stordalen Mire near Abisko, Sweden - I_Fen_N1_1 | ecosystem: Environmental > Terrestrial > Soil > Wetlands > Permafrost | place: Sweden: Abisko... | reverse complement strand
TGACCATCATGAAAGACAGTAGGGTAGGCGCATACGGCGCGATTGGGATTGTTCTTTTATTTGCGTTAAAATTTTTCAGCATTAAAGAATTAGGGAATTTAGATTTAATAAAAACATTAGCGGTCATTATTTTAGCACATGCTTCAAGCCGGTTTATTGCAGGAACAATGATTTACACCCATAAATATGTTACTGATATTGATTCAAGCAAATCCAAACCATTAGCCAATAAAGCGTTGGATGGAAAGTCTTTATTCATAAGTTTTATGGCTGTTTTATTGGCTTTTTCTTTAATTCCGGATAGACGATTAGTCTTAGCTTTTATTTTGGCTTATCTCGGAAAAATATACTTGGGTTGGTATTTTAAAAAACATATCGGAGGATATACAGGCGATTGTTTAGGAACGGTTCAGCAGGTTTGTGAAGTGTTATTTTATTTAGGATCAATCATCGTATGGAAATTCATTTAATTCGTCATACTGCGGTAGAAAATCCAGACAATCTATGTTATGGATTTGCAGAAATGTCTTTACGCAAAAATTATGTTAAAGATTTTAAATTGATCTCAATTGATCAAGATTTTGATCTTATTATTTCAAGTCCGTCTCAGCGTTGTCAGTTATTAGCTAAACATTTTCAGCTAAATTATCAAACTGATGAAAGAATTAAAGAAATGAATTTCGGAGATTGGGAACTTCAAAAATGGACTGATATTCCCAAAGATGAAATCAATCCTTGGTATGAGGATTTTATTAATGTAAAGGCCACAAACGGCGAAAATTTGTTAGAAATGCAAACCCGAGTTTCCAAGTTTTGGAATGAATTGGTTTCTAAAGAAAATAGCAACAAAGTTTTGATTGTTTCCCACGCTGGAGTCATTCGTTTAATCTTACAATCGATTTTAAAATTTCCTCTGGAAAATATGTTCAATATTCAAATTGATTACGGAAAGAAAACGATTATTTCTGTGAAGGATGGTTTGATTTCAATTAAAAATATAAATATATGATAAGATCTCTCGCAGATTTATTAGAATGATTATCTGCAAAATCAGCTTAATCAACGAGAAAAAAAAGGAAAATGACAAAGTCGTTAAAAAAAATTAGCTTCTTATAAAAATCAATGAAATTGATTTCACTCTTTGCTCCTTAAAATATTCAGTAGCAAAAATAAATCTTTGTGTTAGAAAGAAAAGCCGCCATTTCAAGATTTTTCACTCAAAACGGCGGTTAAAAATATTATTTAAAAATCTTGGTAAAACTATCTTTCTCCAAGGTTTCCAAAGAGAAGTCAAAGTCCGCTTCTTCTTTTTCTGAAGTAATCGTTGCACCCAGTTCTTCCATCAAATGATTAAAAGAAATTGGCTCATACCATTGCTGATACAGGGCATTCGTCGCCATTGTAGAAACTTCAGAAGTTCCCGAAACATGTGAATTTCCTGCTCCGAAATTCAATAAGACGAAACATTGTTTTCCATCTTTTGGCAATAGCATTCCCAAAATCGTCTGCTTCTGAACCGAGTTACACTTAGCTTCAGCAAAGAGATTATTAGGATTCATCATATAATCATAGGAAATATCATCTCCTTTTCCGATAACAATTTTATAACCACAATTGGCATCTCCGGAGAAAACACTATTCATCACAAGCGTTGGGGTATTTAAATATTTGTTAGCGTAAAGATATTCTACCGCGCCGTTTGGAGCTGAAGTCATATCTCCGGAATACATCAATTGTCCGTTATCTTGATTATAAGCTGCATTCCACCCGATTTTTCCTGCGATATTTAATCCGGAAAGGTCGAGATCATTCGCTCCCCAGGCATCTTCCCAATAAATTCCGATCGCCAGTCTTTCTCCATAAAATCTCGTTCCGGTCGGAATATTTCCCACAAACATTTTCTCCGAAGTTGGTAAACCAAATTCAACATCTTTAGGGAAATACATCTTCTTTTCGGAAAGATTATATTTTGATTTTAAATAATTTAGGATAAAATCATAATTTAATTCATTCGCGGAAGTAGGAGTTCCTTTCTTTGTCCATGATTTTCCGTTTCTGATTTTATAGACAAAAGTATCCTGACCATGCATTCTTGAATAACAAGCCGATAAAGCTTTAAATAAAGCAAAAGGTGTTGCATTCTCTAACCAATGTAAATCGCTGTTTTCCAACAAAATAGTAGTGGCATTATTTAATGGATTCGAAATTAACGGTTGATGATAAACTTTTGACAGCTTCGAAATTTTATTAATTGTTTTCGGAGCTCTCTTTTTATAAGCTAAAAATAAAGGTTTAAATCTGTTAAAGATTTCCGCCAATTTTTCCAATCCAAAACTTTCAAATAGGTAGGTTGGATTAAAATTACTTTGCTTAATTAAATCAATCAAATCATCGTTTTTAATTAAAAGCGTTGTATTTGTCGTTTTATAAATCACGTAACGGAAAAACTCAACCGGATTTTCAGGATAAATATCATATAGATCGGCAATTTTTATAATCGCTTCTTTGTTTCGGATATTTTCTTTTCCTGTGAAATCATAGTCCAATTCTGTATGCAAAATATAAAGCAGATCATCAATCGTTTCTTCTTTCAAGGCAATACCTGATTTCAAAAGAGAAAGACATTTTTCCTGCATTTCTTCTTGTGAATAGGCTTTAATTACTTTAAAAGTTAACTTCAAATCAGGAACATTTAATACTTCTTTTGGTATATAAATTTCATTCTGAAAATTACTTCCATACATTGAAATATAGTGGTTGATTTGTTCAAGTAATAGGTCGATTCTAGAGCTTTCTTTGATCTTTTGCCAAGATTTATGGAAGGTTTTGTTTAAATCATTTCCATTCAGTTTTTCTTTTGAATAATAAGAAATAATTTCTTTTTTAGCCCAAAGTGCATCAGACTCAATGATAAAACCCTCCTCAGAAATGAATGGCTTTTCATCAGATTTTCTTGCTAATACAGCGTTGAATAATTTTAATGTTTTCATTGTTTTTAATTTAAAAAAATAAGTGAGGAGTAGTTCTTTTAATGAAATATATAGGAACTCCTTTTACCTATAGTTTTATAAAAGGCGGGGAGTAATTATCCAAATATAGGAACTCCCTTTGCCTCGTAATTTGTAAAAAGGCGGAAAGTAAATGTGGGAAATCAAATAGGAACTTTCTTTGCCTTAATTTTATTTTGAGGAGTAGGCAGGACTCGAACCTGCGACCCACAACTTTGAAGTTTTACAGGAACTTTTATTTGCCAAAAGCGAAAAGTAATCTGTTGCTCTAACCATCTGAGCTACTACTCCTACCGTTATTATTAAAAGTTTTTATAAACCCTGCAGGTTTTTACACCAGCAAGGTTTGGTTATTAGTTTTATTATTTTTTTGTTAAGCGCAAAGGAGCAAAGTTTTTAAATTCATTGTACTTTTAAGGCGCAAGAAAATCATAGATTTTCAGCAAAATATGAAGCATTAAATTTTATCGAAGATAAAATCCTCGCGTCTTAAAAAGTATAGTCACTAAAATCTTTGCGCCTTTGCGATTGACCAACAACTATGCTTTTCTAAATTTTTTCTTCTTCCAAGTAGCATTTTTCTGAACATCCCCAGCCATAATACAACCGTAAGGCATCACTTCATCCAAAACTTCACAAAGTCCATATTCTTCAATCTGGGCTCTTACGTTTTTGGCGCTTTTATAAGCAGTCGGAAGTTCAGAAATATCAATTTCATTCGAGAAAAAACGGATATCTAATCCTTTGGTTTCTTCTTCAAAAACTTCTTCAATGGTTTTGTGAGCCAATGATTTTTTATGCTGTGTTCTGCTGAAATTTCTTCCTGCTCCGTGTGGTGCAAAACCTAAATTTCTCTCATTTGTTTTTCCCTGAACAATCAAAACGGGTTCTGACATATTCAATGGAATCAATCTTGGTCCCGTAATATCCGGCATAAATTTATCATCCAGCGGAGTTGCTCCTTTTGCATGATAAAACAAATCTCCATCCTTGAAAACAAAATTATGTTCGTTCCAATATCTATCCTGTTTTTCAATTCCTAATTTATTTAAAGTAGCATCATGAATAGAGGTATGGTTTTCTTTCGTCCACGTTCTTATTAATTGTAAGGCTTCCCAATATGATTTTCCTTCTTCAGTTTCATAAGGAATCCATGCGTTTTCTCTTAATGTTTCTGGTGAAATTTCCAGTCTGAATCTATTCGCCACCTTCATTCCTTTATCGTACAAAGCTGCTCCTGGAGCTCTTGATCCGTGATGAGTCACCAACATTGTATTTCCTGTGTTTTTCGAAATTCCCACGAATAAGAAATGGTTTCCATCACCTTGAGTTCCCATATGTGAACGGGAGATACTGATTAATTTTTCGTCATTCAAAAAGTAATTTTCTCTAAAAGCATCCATTAATTCCTGAGACATTTCCATTTGCTCTCCTCTTGGTCTTCCTCCGTATCCGAAGTGCGTGATAGAATGTGCTGCGTCCAAAACTTCTTTAGGATTTGCTTTTCCAAAATCTGTTAACATTACCGAACAACAGATATCTGCGCTATGAAATCCTGGATGAATCGCATTTTTCGCCACTACAACTCCTCCAACTGGAATGTGACCTTCTGGACCTGTCGGACAAGCATCAGGCATAATTGCTCCGTTAATTAAAGTTGGAGTTTTCATCAAAACTTTCATTGTATTGATTACTTTTTCCACGTTATCATTTTCACTTTCGTGTTCTGCTCTGATGTTAATGATGAAATCTTTTGCCGTTTCATGAAGCGGAATCAAATCCGGTTGTTTGAATTGTTCCAAATAGGCTGTGATTTGATTTTCATCTAAATTATTTTCGTTGATATACGCAATGGCTTCTTTGAACCATTTCGCTGATCTATATCCTAATTCTATTAAATTGTTTCCGTTAAATTCCATGTGTTCTCTCATTTTGTTGATGCAAAGTAATAACACAAGTGTGCAATCTTTTTGCGTAGATAAAAATATTTTAATTATTTTTGATAAAATTTAAAAAAATGTTATTAGAACAATTAAAGACTTCTCCTGAAACAATACAATTTAAAGAGGTAATCTCATATATTGATGAAAACTACGATTTCACGCCAACAAAATTCACCAACGGAAATACAGTAAATGAAGCAGATCAGAATAACGGTTCTTGCAAGGTTTTCAGTTTTGCAAAGCTGAATAATTTATCAAAAGAAGAAGTTTTAAACCTTTTCGGAGAATTTTACAGAGAAGATGTCCTGAAAAATCCTGAGGGAACAGATCATCAAAACATCAGAAACTTCATCGAATTCGGTTGGGACGGGATTTCTTTTGAAGGAGAGGCTTTGAAAAGTAAATAATTATTAATTTAATTTCAATTTGTCATTGCGAACCGAAGGTGAAGCAATCTCATTTATAATAATCAGATTGCTTTACTTCGACAGGCTCAGCACGGGCTTGCTTTGCTCCTCGCAATGACACAAAAAACACAAAATAAAACATCATGTCATCCAACAAAAACGCTCTTATCCGCTACAAAACGCTAGATAAATGTCTTAAAAACAAGTACAAGCAATACACTTTAGAAGATTTAATTGATGAATGTTCAGAGGCCTTGTTTGAATTTGAGGGCAAAGAATCTTTTGTCAGCAAACGAACTGTACAACTCGATTTGCAAAATATGCGAAGTGAAAAATTCGGTTATGAAGCTCCGATTGAGGTTTATGAAAGAAAATATTATCGTTACAGCGATCCGGATTACAGTATTCATAATATTTCTGTGAATGAAAGTGATTTGAAGGCGATGAATAATGCGGTGCAAATTTTAAAACAATTCAAAGACTTTTCAATGTTCAAAGAGATGAATGGAGTCATTCAAAAACTGGAGGATTCTATACATTCAACCAACCAAAAATCAATAATTCATTTGGATAAAAATGAGCAATTGAAAGGGCTGGAGCATATTGATGCTTTGTATGAAGGGATTTTAAATAAGAAAGTGTTGAATATTTTGTATAAAAGTTTTAATGCAAAAGAATCGAGTAATTTTGTTGTGCATCCACAATTATTAAAGGAATTTAATAACCGCTGGTTTCTGATCTGTCTCCATAAAGGAAAAATGTACAATCTGGCTTTGGATAGAATGGAAAGCATTGAAACCGATGAAAAAACTAAATTTATTGACGAAGATCTGGATGGAGATGAATATTTTAAAGATATCGTAGGAGTAACCGTTTCACCAACGATGGAGCCTAGAAATGTTGTCTTTTTTGTTGATTCTTCCAATGCGCCGTATGTAAAAACAAAGCCGTTGCATAAAAGTCAGGAGATTGTAAGTGAAAATGAGGAAGGCACTATTTTTAAGATCTGTGTGCAAATAAACAACGAATTAGAAAGGCTTTTACTGGGATTTGGAAATTGTCTGATTGTACATAAACCCAGAAAATTACGTTTAAGAATGGAAGAGAAATTTAAATCAGGAAGCCAGAATTATGAAAATTTGATTATTCCTGATTAAAGTTGAAATTTCCAGTGAATATGTTGTGGCTTAGAAATTGTATTAATGAAATTCTAAAATAAATAGTATGAAATCAAGAATATTAAAAACTGTACTTGCTATTGTAGCACCTTTGGTAATTGAATTTATCGTCAAGAAAATATCAGAAAAACTGGATAAAAAACCACAGGGAACTGAACCTAAACAGCTTCCTGCTTCAAATTAAAAGTAATTAAAATTATAGAAAGAGACTGTTTTTTTAATGGTCTCTTTTTTTTAATAGTGGTGGCTTCGAGTGCCTCAACCACCAATTCTGTTGTTTCGAGAAGGTTATTACTTAGAAGTCAATAATATCCGGCTTGGTGGCTGAGGTTCTCGAAGCCACATTTCCTATACAAAATCATAAACTCCATTTTTCCAGCCCAGAACTTTAGAAGAATCTGCTTTTAGCCAGTTTTTAAGAATGGTAGCATATACTTTCCTGAAATCTTCGGTATAAATTAAATCACCTTCATTTAAATTCTGTAAATCGGGTAGTGCATTAAGGAGTCCTTTCTTTTTCAGTCCACCACTGATAAAAAACATTTGATTGGCTGTTCCGTGATCCGTTCCATTGCTGGCGTTTTGCGCAACCCGACGACCAAATTCTGAGAACGTCATCAATAAAATATCATTGAATAAACCATTACTTTTCATATCTGCAACGAAAGATTTTACAGCTTCATTGATGTCATCAAAAAGTTTTTGCTGTCTTTCATTTTGATTAACGTGCGTATCAAAACTTCCCACGGAAAGATAATAAACCTGCGTATTAATATCAGATTTAATCAAAGAAGCTACAGTTTTAAAATCTTTTCCTAACTGTGAATTTGGATACGTTTGATCTGTCTTTTTTGCTTTGCTTTTCTCAAAAATATAGTCTGCATTATTGATCGTTGACCCCAAAGTTTGATATAAATAAGACACAGTTTCATCCTCATGATGATGATCATAAAGCGACTTAAAATATTTCTCCTGACTCGTTTGATATAACCTTTTAGGATCTTTGAAAGCAAAAGCTTTATTATTTTCACCTTTTAAGGCTAAACTTAGCATATCATCAACTTCCAAAGCCTGTGTCGGATGGTCGCATTTGTAACATTCTTCATCCAGAAAACGCCCTAACCAGCCGGTCTCCAAAAACTCATCACTTTTACTTGCTGACTGCCAGATATCCATACTTCGGAAATGTGATTTATCAGGATCGGGATAGCCGACATTATTCATAACAGAAAGCTCTCCATTATCGAATAATTCTTTAAAATATGACAAAGACGGGTTGATTCCTGCTTCATCATTTAGCTGTAAAGAATTTTGTATCGCTATTTTGCTTCTTTCTTTAAAATAAATATCATTTTTTGTAGGAATGATCGTGTTTAAACCATCATTTCCACCTGTGAATTGAAGAACAATCAAGATCTTCTGATTACGTTCCAAAGCATTATCCAACGTCATTGATTTCAGGAAATTAGGAACCATTAATGAAGCTGTTGCTAATGAACTTATTTTTAAAAATTCTCTTCTTTTAATTAACATAAACTTAGGTTTTAGGTTAAAAATGATAAGTTACAGTTGTTGAGTTGTCTCGAAACTACATTAACTGATATTCCGGTGTTGACATTAGATTGATTATATTCATTTTCACGGTGTTGTCGGAGAAACTTTTCACAGAATCCAAGCTCAACGAGGTTGAGTTTTGAATTAAATAATCTTCACAGTTTTTATTATTAAAAGCTTTTTCAACACGAGCCCAATCGATGGTAATATTCGGATTTTTAAAGCTCTTGTTTAAGGCTGTTTCTCGTGATTTCATGCCCATATCAATATCATCATCTTGGCGCGGACTGTATTCTAAAGGTCGTAAACCCGACCAAATTTGAGGAATCTGAAGCCTCAGCATTAAAGTTGAACTGTCGATCCATGATTTTCCATTCGGCCATCCCGAAACGTTGGGAGGATAGAGTAACATTTGACCTAATAATTTTTGATAAACGATAAGGTTTTCAGGATTTTGAATGTGCATTGGTAGCGTTCTCATCATTCCAACCATCAATTCTACTGGAGATTTTATTCTGTTTCCGATATTTTTTTTGTCATAAAACCATGAACTTGAAAATATATCATTCATTAATTTTTTGATGTCATAATTGGAACTGTAAAAACTGTCGCTTAGCTTATTAATAATGCTTTCATCTACATTTTCATTAACAAAGAATTTATAGATTTTAGCGGTAATAAATTTTGCGGTTGCTTTTTGTTCTAGAATAATATTTAAAGCATCAGTTCCTGTAAAATTTCCTGTTTTTCCGAGGAAAGTTTTTGTGGCTTCGTCGTGAAGTTTTTTTCTTTCTGCAAAATTTCCTTCTTTATCATAACCCCAGCCTGTAAAAGCTCTTGCGCCTTCACGGATGTCTTTTTCGGTATAATTTCCGCGTCCCATTGTGAATAATTCCATCACTTCACGGGCAAAATTTTCATTGGGATGATCTTTTTTATTTTGTTGATTATTAAGAAAATTCAGCATTGCCGGAGCCTGACTTACTTCAAACAAAAGATCTTTGAAATTTCCCAAAGCATTTTTTCTAATGATATTTAATAATTGTCTGTTGAATTTCGGGTTTTGAACTCTCGATGCAAAATGTCCGTGCCAGAAGAAAGCCATTTTTTCCCTCATCTGTTCGTTGCTGTTGATCATTTTGTTGAGAAAATTTAGGTTCAATTCGCTGTTTTGCTCTCTGTTGATCCTCTGGATTTCCTTTTTCTTTTCTGCGGGAGATTTGTCGTTCATATAGTCGATAGTCTCTACATCAGGTGTGTCGTACGTAATTTCAACAAAATTTTCTTCTTTAAATAAATCTTTAAGTAAAGTTTTGATGTCTTTATTTTTCAGATCTTCAAACTGGTTGATTCCCGCTCCGAAGCCGGCGCGCCAGAGAAGATGTTTGTTATTTAATAAGGATGAAAGCATCATAAGACAATTTATATTTTTGATGTTGGAAAACAGAAAAGGTTAAAATTATAACGGTTAAGAATTATTAATATTGTTATTTTTAATCTCAAGTTAAACATGTATTTAATTTTTGGTTAATTTAATTAATTGATATTCATTATTTTGCGATTTTTATTAATGTTAAAGTGAGAAAAATAGGCTTCCTTGGCACGATTTTTACATCCTTCAGATTAGTAAAATTTAAAAAATCAGAGTTATGAAAATGTTTAAACAGGCCATCTTACTAGGCGGAATTTTAACGGTTGGTGTAGTAAGTGCTCAAAGCTCACAAATGAATAATATGATCAAGGTAGGAGCGAATGCTGGTTTAGCTGTTCCCGCAGATAATGTTTCTGCTTCTGCTGGTGTAGACGTAGCTTATCAAAACTTGATTACTCCTGGATTTGGATTAGGTATCGCAACAGGTTATACCCATTATTTTGGTAAGGATAATAACGGGATCAACAATAATGATGTGGGAGTGATTCCTGTAGGTGCTTTGATCAGAATTTATCCAAAACAGACCGGATTTTATTTCGGGACAGATTTAGGTTACGGTTTCTTGGTGGGTGATGAAAAAGTGGCTTCCAACAGTACGGTTGACAGACCGGATGGAGGTTTTTACATCAAACCTGAGATTGGATACCATAACAAAGACTGGAATTTCTTTGTACAGTATCAGAAAGTATTTGTAGGAGACAAAGGCGATTTGCCAAACCAAGACTACAATGTGGGGAACATTGGAGTAGGGTTTTCTTACAATATTCCATTAGGGAAGTAGTTAGATTTAAATATAAACAATTATTAACCAAAACCTTTTCGTTTTTTTGAAAAGGTTTTTTCTTTCCCTATAGTATTTACCAAAACAATTATTATATTTGATAAAATTTGCTGATTATGATTTTGAACCCAAAATTTCCACTTTATTTACCAGGCGTAAAGAACAGTAATAATGATAATGTTTCTATCATTGGGGCAAACCTTCGTGAAGACACTACAACCTTGGGGTATTTTGTTTCCGGTAACGGAGGTCTTGAGGTGAAAATCCAGAGCGATTACCCAACGAAAGAGTATGCTTCTTTTTCGGATATCTTGAAGAAATTCATTCAGGATAACGAGTTGGGAAATGTAAAACGTTTAGGAATGGCTGTCCCGGGACCTGTTCTTAATGGAAAGAGTAGTCCTGCAAGATTAGGCTGGAACTTAGATCAGGAAGAGATCACGAGAGATTTCGGATTCGAAAAAGTTGATATGCTTAATGACCTGGAAGCTTCTGCTTACGGAATGGGACTTCTTGAAGATTCTGATATGGATGATATCTACACAAGCGGTCATCTTGAAAATGGTAACGTAGCGATCCTTGCTCCCGGAAACGGATTGGGGGAAGCAGGATATTTCTTTGACGGGAAATATTTAAGACCATTTGCAACAGAAGGAGGTCACTCAGAATTTTCTCCGAGAACCAATGTTGAAGTTGAGTTCTATCAATTCTTAAATAATATTTACGGAATTGTAAGTTGGGAAAATGTGCTTTCTAAGACAGGATTATTTAATATCTATAGATTCTTAAGAGACGTAAAAAGACATCCTGAGCCGGAATGGTTATCAGAACGTCTTGCCAACGGAAACTTTGTTGAGGTGATCTACAAAGCGGCTGTTGAAGACGATGTTTTAATCTGTAAGATAGCTTTAGATACCTTCCTTGAGTTTTTGGCAAGAGAAGCTAATAACTTGACTTTAAAATTAAAAGCTACAGGAGGATTATTGATCTCAGGAGATATTCCGCAGATGATCAGTAAATATATGGATAAAGACAAATTCTACGAGAAATTTAGAATAAGCGATAAAATGGAGGATATGCTGAGAAACATTCCGATCTATCTGATTAAACAAAATCAGACAGGATTAAATGGTGCAGCGCTCTATACTGCTTATTACCAAGAATAAAAACAAGCTCCGAAGAAATTCGGAGTTTTTTTATGGCTGATATTATTCATAAAAATTATTGTTTTTCTTGATATACATCAATGAAATCTATCATATAAGTTGGCTACATTTGCATCATTAACAAACAAGGTAAATAACTTATTCAAAATGAAAAAAATATTTTTATTAGCAGTTTTAGCTGGTGGTTTAGCTTTCGGGCAGTCAAAAAAAGTAGTAGCATCTGATGTTCACTGGTGGGGTTACAAAGTTGCTAAATCTGAGGCTAGTTCTCATGATGGTACTGTAAAAGTAAAATCTGGAGATATGGTAATGAAAGGAAACCAATTAGTAGGTGGTTCTTTCACTTTAGACATGACTTCTATCACTTCAACTGATTTAACGGGAGAATACCAAACGAAATTAAACGGTCACCTTAAAACCGGAGATTTCTTCGAGGTTGAAAAATTCCCTACAGCTACTTTCAAAATCACTTCCGTAAAGAAAAACAGTGATAAGATCTATAGCTCTTTGGTTACAGGAAATCTTACAGTTAAAGGAAAAACAAACGAAGTTTCTTTCCCTGCAAAAATTTCTTACAGTAAAGGAGTAGTAAGTTTAGTGTCTAATAAATTCTCTTTCGACAGACAGAAATTCGACATTGCGTACAAGTCTACAATGCAGGATGTTTTTGTGAAAGATGAAATAGATATGCTTGTAAAAGTGACTGCTAAATAATTTAATCAAAAAAAGATTGTTAAAAGTGTAGAAGTTCTACACTTTTTTTTATTTTTGTTGAATTGTAAATAAAAAAGAATGAAAAGATTACTATTGTTTGCGATGATGTGTGCGAGCATATCATTTGTTTTTGCTCAAAGGAAATTTGATAAGGTATCAAAGGTCACTTCGTCTGAGGTCAGATGGTGGGGTTATAAAGTTGTAAAAACTGAGGCTTCATCGCATTCCGGAACGGTAAAATTAAAAAGTGGAAAATTCAACTTTGATAAAACAGTCTTGGTAGACGGAGAATTTGTGATAGATATGAGGAGTTTAATGGCTGGTGATGTTTCAGATGAAGACATGATCAAGTTGACAAATGATCTTAAAAGCACGAATTTCTTCGAGGTTAAGAAATTCCCGATCGCGAAATTTCATTTAACTAAAATCATTCCTCTGGCAAACAGTCAGTACAATTCAACGGTTTACGGTGATGTTACGATAAAAGGGGTTAGAAAAACCATTACTTTCCCTGCAAACGTATATGTAACTCAGTTTACGGTAGTGGTAGAATCTGCTAAGTTCTCATTGAACAGAAGAGATTTCAAGGTATTCTATCAGTCTTCATTGAAAGATTATTTCATTAAAGACGAAATGGATATTCAATTCAAAGTTTCTACAGAGAAATTGGATAACGAAAACAGAGTTCCTGTAAAAAAGAAATAAGACATAAAGTTTTATAGATAAATGAATGAGTGATTTTTTAATCGCTCATTTTTTTGTGTTTTTTATTCATTTATTTTACATTAATTAAAAATGGATTTTAAAAATTCTTTATTGGGTTAATATTTTATTTTTGTTTAGTTTATTTAATTGATTTATTTTTAATCGAAATATTTGTTTTAATTTAATTATAATTAATTATTGTTAAATTTATAGCATTATTTGAAATATTTTTCACATATTTGTACCTACTTACTACTTTGAAGGTGTATAATGTTTTATAGTAAATAAAACCAAAATACACATTTATGCGAAAAAAAATTATTATTATCATTCTTGCGTCTTTTGTAAGAGTGAATGGTCAGGTCGGAATCAATACGACCAATCCTCAAGGTGTTTTAGATATCGTTTCTACGACATCAGGCGTTATTCTTCCTCGGTTTACAAATCCCGTAACTATTTTGGCTCCTGTTGAAGGTATGATTGCTTATGATACCACTAATAAAAGCTTACGCTTTTTTGATGGGGTGAGCTGGAGTAGTGTTATAGTGACAAAGTTAACGAAACCTAACGAAGGTGTTGTAAAGATTAATGCAGGAGGCGCCGGAGCTGGAACAAAGCCAAATTGGTCTAATGTTTCTGCTAATACAACCCGTCAGGTTACTTATCCGTTACCGCTTGTGTATGCTACTTCGCCTACAACAAGCTGGCCGGAAAATTCTTTGATTTCTGATGTTAAAATTCTTGCAGGAAATCAATTCCTTGAAAATGGTGTTTTGGGGCAGGTTCATCAGTGGCGTATCATAGTGAATTACACTAAAGATGCTAATATTTTAAGCCAGGATATAAGATTTATATTAAGAAATCCTTTGTCTGGTTTTAGATCTGAAATAAGTGGTGTTATTCCATCAGGTAAAACAAGTGGAATTTTGGTGTACAGTTTTACGACTATTGCTGATGGTGCAAGTTTGCCGGCTCCTATTGGTACCGGTGGCGGTTATATTTTAGAATGGGTAGCTTCAGATGATATTACGACCATTTCTATTGATAGTGTTACGCGCATTTCCTACCATAAAGATTAATCAAAAAATATAAATGATATGGACAAAAGCATCTTTTTTGATGCTTTTTTTTTATTTTAGTAACATGAAAGTTTATGTAGTAAGTGGTCTTGGTGCAGATTTTAAAGTGCTTGAAAGACTGCAGTTTCCCGAGCATTGTGAAATTGTTTTTATTGATTGGTTAATTCCTGAAAAAAATGAATCTCTTCCTGTTTATGTAGAAAGAATGGCTGAAAAGGTTGATGTTTCAGAACCTTTTTGTCTTTTAGGGTATTCATTTGGAGGAATTATTGTTCAGGAGATTAATAAAATAAAGCCGGCCGAAAAAGTAGTTATTTTAGGAAGCATTAAGTCTGATAGAGAAAAATCAAAATTTATAAGAACGGGCGAAGTCACAAAGATTCCCCGAGTGCTTCCGTTAAGTCTTTTTAATGACAGGGCTGCGAACGTATATTCTGTTGTCAGAAAATTATTTGATCCTAAAAATCCCAAGATCTTACAATATTTCAAAGTTCGTGATCCTTATTATTTAAAATGGTCAGTAGAAAAAGTTTCCGAGTGGAAATTTGAAGAAAATCCAAATGTTATTCAAATATTAGGAGATAGAGATCTTGTTTTTCCTGTTAAAAATTCAAAACCAAATTATATTATTAAAGGCGGAACACATTTATTTCCTGCAACGAAATATAAAGAAGTTTCAAAAGTGTTGAATGAAGTGTTTTTACTTTAAAGTTTAAATTTATTTTAATTTAATGTAAAATTAATAGGGGTTGTTTGTTTTAATTTGTGTTTTTATGAAATTAATTCTTATTTTTGAAGGGGTTAAATTAAAATTTCATGAAAGTAGGATTAAAATGGATTGTCTCATTCACCACAATTGCTCTTATTGCAATAGGCGGTTTATTTTGGAGTCCGATCGTTGATTTTCCAAATAACGGAGAATTTTTAAGCGAAGATAAAATCGTTGGTGCTGATGTCGCCTGGATTTTGGCTGCTGCAGGTCTTGTTTTGCTTATGACTCCCGGTTTATCATTTTTCTACGGCGGAATGGTCGGTAAGAAAAATGTAATTTCTACAATGCTTCAAAGTTTTATTGCGTTGGGCGTAATTTCCATTCTTTGGGTGGTGGTTGGCTTTTCTTTGTCTTTTGGAGATTCTTTAGGCTTTGAGATTAATGGTGTTCATTATGGCATCATTGGAAATCCTTTAAGCTATCCTTTTTTCAGTCGTGTAGGAGTTTTACCCCATAAAATGATGGCTTCTACGATACCTTTCGTGCTTTTTGCATTGTTTCAGATGAAGTTTGCAGTCATTACTCCCGCTTTAATCACTGGATCATTTGCAGAAAGAGTACGTTTTATTTCCTATTTACTATTCATGGTGCTTTTCAGTATTTTCATCTATGCACCGCTTTGTCATATGGTTTGGCATCCGGAAGGACTTTTAAATAAATATTTTGGAGTTAAAGATTTCGCAGGTGGAACAGTTGTTCATATGAGTGCTGGATTTGCTGCGTTGGCTGGAGCGATTGTTTTAGGAAACAGAAAAAATCCGCATCATGAGCCTTCAAATATTCCTTTCGTCCTTTTAGGTACTGGAATGCTTTGGTTTGGATGGTTTGGTTTTAATGCAGGTTCTGCTTTGGCAGCCAATGCAACCGCTGCAACTGCTTTTGGAACCACAACAATCGCTTCTGCATCAGCAATGATGACTTGGATATTTTTTGACAGAATCAATGGTAGAAGTGTTTCAGCTTTGGGAGCTTGTATCGGCGCAGTTGTTGGACTTGTTGCAATTACTCCCGGATGTGGCTTTGTTTCTATCGCAGAAAGCCTTTTCATAGGTTTTATTTCGGCTATAGTTTCTAATGTAATGTTGAATTGGAAAGCCTTAAAAAAGATTGACGATACGTTAGATGTTTTTGCTTGTCATGGAGTAGGAGGAATTATGGGAATGATTTTAACGGCAATATTTGCACATGGAGAAAATGCGAGTCTTCTTCACGGTGGTTTTGAAGTTTTTGCACATCACATGATGGCTTTGGTTTTAGTCTCAATATTTGCGTTTTTTGGATCGTTACTATTATATAAAATCACGGACAGTATTATTACGTTGAGGGTTTCGGAAGAAGCTGAAGATATGGGACTTGACCTTTCTCAACACGAAGAAAGTATTTGCTGAAAAAGAGAAGGGTGAAAGGTGAATTGTCAATAGTGAATTTTGCTTCGCAAGTAAATTTTAAAAATTGACAGCAAAGCGATTGACTTATTCACAATTGACATCTCAAAAATAATCATATTGCGTTCATATAGTTTTAATTTGAAAGCCGGAGTTGAATTTTCATCTCCGGCTTTTGCTTTTCGATTTATGGTGTATCTTTGTATGTAGGAAAAAATGATCAATCATTTATATGGAATCAATATCGGTTTTTGAGATTATTAAAGTAGGAATAGGTCCGTCAAGTTCGCATACGATGGGACCTTGGAATGCAGCGTCTGCATTTATCAGGATTATTAAGAGGGAAAGATCAATTGATGAGGTGAAGGAAGTTTTTCTTGAATTTTTCGGTTCATTAGCAAAAACGGGAATTGGTCACGGAACCGATATTGCCGGAATGCTTGGTTTGAATGGCGAAGATTTTAAGACAATCAATACGTCAAAAATTGATGAGAAAATAGAGGAAATTAAAAATACCCAGATCTTAAATTTAGGTGGTGAAAAAGAAATTCCATTTATTTACGGGCATCATTTGGTTTTAAATATGCAAAAATCCCTTGATTTTCATCCAAACGGAATGATTTTCAAAGCTATTTTTGAAGATGGAACTGAACTTGTTCAGGATTTTTATTCTGTTGGAGGAGGTTTTATCGCAAGTCAGGAAAAAAACTCAATAGAAAAGCAGTGTGTGCGTACTTTGTATCCCTGTCATAAGGCTGCAGATATTGTAAAATACTGTGAGAAATTGGGCTTTAGCAAAATGTCAGATTTAATTTTAATTAATGAAGAAAGCTGGAGAACCCAAGACGAAACAATAGCCGAAGCACTTTACATCTGGAAACAGATCAAAGAATGTATCTATAAAGGCGTAAATAAGGAAGGAATTCTTCCCGGCGGACTGAATGTTACCAGGCGAGCGGCCGGAATCAACAGGAAATTATTAGGCGAAGATAAAATCTATAAAAATAAGGATGAATGGTTTCAAATGGTTATAGATGCTGAAGAAAACTTCACCAATATCAATAAATGGATCGCGTGTTTTGCATTGGCTGTAAATGAAGAAAATGCAGCTTTTGGAAGGATTATTACAGCTCCAACCAACGGAGCGAGTGGGGTAATTCCTGCTGTATTAATGTATTCTCAAGCTTTTACGCCTTTCAACAGTGAAGATGATATCGCAAGATTTTTACTGGTTGCGGGAGAAATCGGAACATTGTTCAAAAAGAATGCAACAATTTCCGCAGCAATGGGAGGTTGCCAGGCTGAGGTCGGAGTTTCTTCGGCAATGGCTGCAGCAGGATTAACGGAGATTCTTGGTGGAAGCGTCGGTCAGGTTTTAATGGCTGCTGAAATTGCAATGGAGCATCATTTAGGATTAACATGTGATCCGATCAAAGGTTTGGTACAGATTCCTTGTATTGAAAGAAATACAATGGGCGCTATAAAAGCGATCACCGCTGCCAATATCGCTCTTGAGAGTGATCCTGCAAAAGCGAAAGTAAGCTTAGATCAGGTTGTTCAAACGATGTGGGAAACTGCCTTATCAATGAATGACAGATTTAAAGAAACCTCGGAAGGCGGGTTGGCAATTGCTGTTAACGTCCCTGAGTGTTAAATTTTCTATTGAAATATCAGATATAATTACAAATAAAAATCCTTAAATCACACGATTTAAGGATTTTTTTAATTTATTTTAAACTCGCACGAGTTTTAGAATTTTTAGAGAACAGAATTTATTTTTAGCCGAAGTTTCCAGTCTTGAATTTTTGTTTCTTTTGTTTCAAGACAAAAGAAAAATAGCCTATTTATCAAGTATTCCTCTTATTTTATTAGCATTAGAAATCAATTCTCCTAAATACTCGTAATTCTCTTTTTCCAAGGCAACTTTGAATTTTCTTAGCTGAGAAATATGTTCATTTAAAACATCCAAAACATTTTCTTTATTCTGTTTAAAGATCGGAACCCACATTTCAGGATGAGATTTTGCCAAACGAACCGTGCTCGAAAAACCGGAACTCGCCAATTGGAAAATAGTTTCTTCTTCACGCTCCTTTTCTAAAACAGTATTTGCTAAGGCGTAAGACGTGATGTGTGAAATATGCGAAATATAAGCGGTGTGAACATCATGAGCTTCTGCATTCATATAAATCAAATGCATATCAAGACTTTCAACAATTTTTTCAACTAAATGTAAAGCGTCTTCTGCAGATTCTTCTTTATTGCAAATTACCCCTGCTTTCCCTGAAAAACTTTCTGAAACAGCCGATTTCGGACCATTGTTTTCCGTTCCCCACATTGGGTGAAAAGCTACAAATCTTGAACGTTTTGGATGATCTTTTACAGCAGCAACAATTCCTGCTTTGGTAGAACCTGCATCCATTACAGTTTGGTTTTCTGAAATCAGATCTAAGATATTAGGCAATATTTTCCTTGCAGAATCTACAGGAATAGCAACGATGATAAGATCAGAATTTTTTATCCCGTATTCAAGATCAACTTTAGCATCAATTATTTTTAAATCTAATGCCTGGTTAAGATGCTCATTATTATTGTCGATTCCGTAAATGAAATCTGCAATTCCTTTTTGTCTTAATTTTAAAGCAATCGACCCTCCAATAAGACCTACACCTATAATACTTATTTTCATCTTTTTAAATTTTAAAATAAAAAACCCCGTCCGAGGACGAGGTTTATGTTATGTTTACAAGAATCCCTATCCCAAATTTGAGCTTAAAATTCTATAATAATATGTTCTATTGTTTATAATCACAGAGCGAAGGTATAAAATATTTCTTAAAATGTAAATATGATTTTAATTAATAATTACAGATTTGTTAAAAAATATGGACTAAAATAAAAATCCCTGGGGTTAACCAGGGATAAAAACTAATAACCATGAAAACTCAAATTAAACATGAGTTGCTTGTCTATATTAAATAATCGTGCCAAAGATTAATTTTAATTAATGATATATTTACAAATATCAAAAAAATAAAATAATAAACATGAAAAAAGCCAACTTTATAAGTTGGCTTTTGGATTAAAATACAAATCAAATTATGGATTAGATATGATAAGCGTCGATGGAATATCCGATAACCAAAGGCTTTTCGTGTCAATCAGGCTTTTCCAGCTTTTGCTGCTGATTAACATTAAATCTTGGGAATCCAGAAATTCTTTTTCGATCTTTTTCTCGTTATATAGTGTGATGTGATTGGGTGCAACCTGTTCGATGCTTCTGATCAATTCTTTAACCTCGATATTGCTTCTTATCTGTCCTCCGGCATCAAGAATAATGATTTGAGAATTGTTATTATTAATTAATCTTTTCGCGTATTCAAGCAAATAAAAATCGCTTAAATTAAAAATAGGAACAAAAACTCTGTCGGCAGATTTAAAATCTTTTTCAACCAAAACTCCAACCGGAATATTTGTTTTATCTAAAATTTGCAATGTAAAATCGTCAAAAGGAGAGTTGTTGAAGATGTAACCTTTACCTTTTACTGTATTTAAAAGTTTTTCAGGATTAATAATTTTAGTTGTAAAACCTAATAATCTTCCCAATAAACTTCCTTCATACATCGATTTTCCAAGCATGATCAAAAGAAGATCGTAATTTCCTTTATTGGTAATGTGTGTAAGGTCGTTTTCAATATCTGTTGAAGCTTTGAAAAGAGTAGTTACCTCTAATTGAAGGTCGTGAGAAGTTTCAATGACATTTTTAAACTGTTCATTTTCATATTCATTGATTTCGTAAGCGTGCATTTCATCTACGGGAGCAATATTCATTGCGGTGATGCTCTTGTTTCCGTTCATTTTATTGGTGAAATCGTGTGCAAGTTTCAATAATGTACTTCCGGATTCCGGATTGTCGAATGAAAGGAGAACGCGGTATTTAGGATCATTTTCATCATGCTTTTCTTCCTCATTTTTTTTAGATTTAAAAGCATAATTAATGAAATCTAAAGCTGGCCCAGTCATAAAAGTGGTGAATAATGCCATAATAACCATCATTGCAAAGATTTCTGGACTTAAAACTCCCAAGTCATATCCAATGTTCAGCACAATTAATTCCATCAAACCTCGAGTATTCATTAAGGCTCCGATGGTTAAACTTTCCTTCCAATTAATTCCGAGAAATTTTGCGGCTAATGCACTTCCTGCGAACTTCCCTAAAACGGCTGTTAGAATAATAAATCCTGTGATAATCCATAAATGACCGTCATTTAATAATCCTATTTGTGTACGAAGTCCAGTAAATACAAAGAATAATGGAAGTAAAAGTACCAAGGCAACATCTTCTACCTTGTCAATGAACATGGTACGGAATTTTGCATTTTCAGGCATAATTGCTCCCGCCATAAAAGCTCCGAATAAAGCATGAATACCGATAACTTCTGTTGCGTATGCAGAAAGAATTAACGTAAGGAAGAAGATGGCAACCATCGGTTTGTTGATGGTGTTTTTTCCTGCCTGCAAATCTCCGATTCTTTTAAGGAATGGTCGTACAATTTTAATCATTAAAAATACATAGCCAATCGCCATGATAATCACGTAAATAGAACTTGCAAAAGATCCTGCTTTTACAATAGCGATTACGGCTGCCAAAATACACCAGGCTGTAATATCATCGGCTGCAGCACAGGTGATTACGATGGTTCCCAGTTTTGTTTTTTGAAGATTTCGCTCCTGAACGATCCTCGCCAATACCGGAAATGCAGTGATACTCATTGCTATCGCGATAAATAAAGCGAAGGAAGTGAACTGAATTCCGTCTGGAGCAAATTCTTTATAGATGAAATAAGAAAGTCCGATTCCTAGTGCAAATGGAATAATAATACTTGCGTGACTGATTACCACAGCATCGTGAGCTTTTTTTCTTAAAACGCTCAAATCCAGCTCCATTCCAACAATATACATGAAAAGGATTAATCCTATCTGACTCAAAAACTGTAAGTTACCCAACGATTCTTTCGGAAAAAGAAATGTTGAAAATTCAGGAAAATACATTCCTAAAAGTGATGGTCCTAAAACGATACCTGCGATCATTTCTCCAATTACCGTGGGTTGTTTTATTTTCATACAGATCCATCCGAATAATCTCGCGACAAGAATTATGGTGACGATCTGTGCCAATAATAAAGCCAGCGGATGATGCAGATTGGTTTTAAAAGACTCTATAAAGTTTTCCCAAGTAGAGCCTGTGCTTGTTTTTACAACAATATTTTCTCCCGCTTCCAATGTTTGTCCTTCTACAATGAAGTAATATATCAAACAAGAGAAAACGGCAATTGTAGTAATGTAAAAAATTAGATTTCTATACTTCCCCAAATTCATAATTCCAATATTTAAATGCAAAGTTGATAAGAATAAAGTTATCTTAAATACTATTCTTTTTAAAATGTAATAAATGTCCTCAATAATGTAATGAAAAGTTATTTGAAAGAATAGCCAAGACCTATTCCCATTTTCCAGACGCCGTTTTCTGTTGTGGTTTTAGAGTTATAATAAACCGGAAGCTGTAAAGCAATCTTTTTATAAACAACTGTAAGCCCTGCTCCTAAATTCGGTGTGATTACACTATTTTTAGTTCCCGGAGATTTATCATTTTTAATTCTTAACGAAGGAAGCATTCCCAGAATGAATTTTACGTCTTTATGAGTTAAACTAATATTCGGGCCTGTAAAATTGATAAAAGCCCCATGATCTACATATCCGGCCACTGCAACTCCGTCAAAAAAAGATGCTTTTATTTTAGAAGCCGATTCCTGAGAAAAATAAAGTCCGGATATGAGAATTCCACAAGCATAAAGAAGTTTTTTCATTATCAAATCATTTAATCAAGGCGCAAAAAATACGCTGACCAAATATTTTAAATAGAGGTGATGTAATGAAACAGATTAAATTTGTAATGAAATAGAAAACGTATGAAAAATCTACTTTCCAAACATCTCTAATAATGAATTTTTATAAGTATCTCCGATTTGTAATTTAATAAAATTCTCTCCGTCTACAGATATTGATGTAATAATTTCGTTGGTAGAAAATATTTTAATGGAAGATAGTGCGATAATTTCTTTTTTATTTACCTGAGCGAAATCTTTCGTTGGAAGCATTTCCAGAAGTGATTTAAAACTGAGGTTTTTAAGAACAATTGTTGTTCCGTCATTTAGGATAATGTCTTTGTCTCGGCTGTCGATTTCTGATGTTTTAATGTAAGCGATCTGTTCTGTGAATAGGATAGTTTTCCCGATGTTGGTATTCCATTCGATGAAATCCTTTTTTTGAGGTGTTGCAAACAGTTCTTTAGCTTTTTCGAAGGCTTGGATCAACCTTTCTTTTTTGATAGGTTTTCTTACATAATCCACCACATTTAGATCAAATGCTTCCGCTGCATATTCTTTGTAAGCGGTTGTAAAGATTATTTTTTTTGAATCTGAAATGAGTTCAGCCACCTGAAGGCCTGTCATTCCGGGCATTTCGATGTCTAAAATGCAGAGATTGCAGTCGAGATTATCAATTTCGTTCAGGAAAATTTTAGGATCGTTGAATGCTTTTACAACTTCTACATTCTCAATTTGTTCGCATAGAAGTTTTAAATAACTGATTGCCAGCAATTCATCATCAAGAATAACGCATTTTATCATAGAATTCACCTAAATTAATTACTAATTCGGCTGTGAAGATACCGTTTTTTGAACTTTTAGTAAGCTGATAATAATTGTTGTAGATCATTTTTAATCTTTGATCCAAAGACTGACTCCCAAATCCGCTTTTCTCTTTTTCCAACACGTTTTTTAAGGAAGCTTTATTGCTAACTTTCATGGTGAAGATTCTGTCTTCCAATTCTAATTGAATGGAAATAAATGAATCCTGTGCTAAGAAATCGGTATGTTTAAAAGCGTTTTCAATAAGATCAACGGAAATTAATGGTGCGAAAACTTTTTCTTCAAAAAGCTCATCCGATTTATCAATTTTAGATTTAATTCTAAAGTCAAAAAGTGGATTTATTTTTATTTTATTGATTTCAATTAAGCTTAAAGCAAAGGTTAATTCTTCCTTTGGACTTACAAATTTGTTGTTGCTTTCGTATAAAATATAATCCAGAACATTCGCTAATTTATCCAGCGACATGTACGTTTGATAGGCGTGTGACTGAACAGAATTAAGGATGTTTTTAAACAAATGCGGGTTCAGTTTTGTGCCGATATGCTCCAGCTGAACTTCGTTTAATCTTTGTTCGATTATTTTATTTGCTTCTGAAAGTTTAGCATTTCGAATCTTAAATTTTTGATTCTGACTGAACAAATAAATACCCACCGTCAAAAAAAAGAAAATAGCAAAAACTCCAATGAATATCAGATAATCATGAATCATGTAGTAATTGCCTTCCATAATACTTTTTCAACGTTTAGTATTAGAGATGTCATGCTGAGCTTGTCGAAGCATCTCAATACTTTTATTAAATATTTAAAGCTATTTTAGTATCTTTAAAGAATTCAGCGTTACAGTTTCCTCACATTTCTCAAATGTAACCTCGTAAGTCGGATTGTCTTTTGGATAAACCAATACGTAATCAGGACAAGGTTTTTTCTGAGCATGACTTCTGTCAAAATCTACCTTACCGTTTGTGATAATTTCGTCTTTTAAGAATTTTTCGTTGATTTTGTACGTATTCATTTCGCTTTTGGCGCTGTCAGAATACTTAAAATCTTTAGAAAGAGTTTCTGCAATCACACGGCTGTTAGGTAAATAGCCACTGCAGCTTGCTCCTTTTTTGTTTAATATAAAAAATACAAGAATCAGTCCTGGAATAAGACCAATCATATAAAACTTAAGCTTTTTCATTAGAAAATTAAAAGATTGATATCGTGATAAGTAAGTCCGAAACGGTCGCAGATTACTTTTTTAGTATGTCTTCCTTTGTACATATATAAACTCTGCTTCATTTCGTTTTTGCGGGTCAGCATGTTTTCGAAACCGCCTTCTTCGTCGTAATTTAAAATGTAAGAAAGGAAAAAGTTTGAGATCGCTTTTGTAGTCGTTCTCGGCATTTTTGAGGTCAGATTCGGAAGTCCGCAATGGATTACACCATGTTTGATGATATAAGGATTTTCCATTGTTGTAAGCTCGGAAGTTTCAATTACTTTTCCGTTGTCGATGGTAATATCGATGATGACGCTGCCTTTTTTCATCTTCATGATCATGTCTTCGGTAACGATCGGCTGCATGTTTAGCCTTGGAAGAGCGCCAATCACAACGTCTGCACGTCTTAATGCTTTGCTTAATTCCTTTGGATCAATGATCGAAGTAGGAACTCGGCTGTCAACAATGCTGTGAAGTCTTCTTAATTTAGATAAAGAATTATCAAAAACTCTTACACTTGCGCCAAGACCGATGGCTGCTTTGGTTGCAAATTCACCAACGATTCCTGCTCCCAAAATAAGAACTTCGGAAGGTCGAACTCCGGTGATTCCGCCTAACATTAATCCATTTGATAATGCTAATAATTCGGAAGCATATAAAATGGAAACGGTTCCTGCAATTTCGCCTATTAATCGTACTAATGCCAGTTGCTTGTATTCATCAACGATAAATTCAAAAGCAATAGCGTTGATTTTTTTCTCGGCTAATTTTATGAAATAATCTTTTTCTCTTAAATTAATTTGAAGTGCTGAAACCAAATAAGTATTAGGCTTCATATAATCAATCTCGTCTTCTGTAGGAGGGTTGATTTTCAGAATAAGATCCTGTGAAAATGCTTCTTTAGGATCGTTCGTGATTTTTGCTCCGGATTCAGAATATTGTAGGTCTGTAAAAAATGAACCTTCTCCGGCCCCAGCTTCAATAATGATCTCGTGGCCGTGCTCTACCAATACCTGTACTGCATCTGGTGTGATGCATGTTCTTCTCTCGTGAAGACAGGTTTCTTTAGGAATTCCAATACTGAATTGCTTTCCTTTTTTAATAACCTCCAATTTTTCCTCTTTCGGCATTAATTCTTCCTCAGTAAATGGAGTAAAAATATTTGTAGTACTCATTCTTTAAACTCAATTATGTCTTACAGATAATTATTTTGCGGTTGATTGATGAAGCAAAGATACATAATATTTAGTCGAATGTAACTTCTCGATGTTCGCCAGTGTTGTTAATGCTCATTGTGTGGTACTTGAGACCGTAAAGTTCGTCTTCGTATACTTCCGGCCACTCAATAATGCATAAAAAAGCGTTGTCAAGGTATTCTTCGATGCCAATATCATAAACCTCTTCAATGTTTTTTAAGCGATAAAGGTCAAAATGAAAAATTTTTCCTTTTGGCGTATTGTATTCATTGACAATAGAATAAGTAGGAGAGTTGACTTCATCCTGACTTCCCAAATTTTTAAGCAAAAACTGTGTGAAAGTAGTTTTTCCGGCTCCCAAATTTCCTTTTAATAAGAAGATGTTATGTTGTAGTTGCGGTATTATTTGATCTACAACTCCCTGCCAGTCTTCTAATTTATTGATAATAACTTCCATTTTTAATGAATGATTTACTATAATTAATGTTCAAAAATAAGTAAAATAAAACTTGAAAATACATTGTAAAAAAGGTAATATTTTTAGTATTGTGATTTATTAAAAAAATAAAAGCAAGAACTTAAAAATTCTCGCTTCCATAAATTAACTCTATTAAAAATTATTGTTTTACTAAACTAAAGGCTTTAATAATATTGTTTCGATTATCTTTAATGATTAAACGGTAAAATCCGGAAGGCTTATCTGAAAAAAGGACAATTAAAACTTTTTCTGACGTACTGGTTTTGTATATCAACTGTCCTAAAGCATTCACGATTTCTACATGATAATTATTTTTAACAGGCCCAAAATCAATATTTAATTTATCTTTAATAGGAATAGGATAAATGTTGATGTTGTCTGGTTTACTGGCTTTTACTGCTGCACTCGGAATTGTTCCGGATATACTGTAATATCCTAGTGATGCGTAGTTTGTGAAATTTGTACTTGCAGTTCCTTCTCCTATTCCTTTAATTTCGATATAATAATCTCCTGCTGTGAGATTATTATTGAAGGTTATTGGTAGGCTTAGGTCGTTAACATTTCCTGTGTGGGATATCATTTCCGTTTGTCCACTGTTGTATAATGTTGCCTTTAAAAGTAAATTACTGTTTCTGCTGGCTGTTTTTATGTTAAGATTGGTATTTCCGCCTGATGTATTAAATGAAAACATATCAATGTCTCCAGTAGTTTCGATAACTCCCTGATTGTTTGATTCTGCAACCTCATTCCCTGTCTTTTTAAGAGGAATTGCGGTTTCGAATGTGCTTCCTGCATTATCAGCTCTGTAACCCACTCCGTTTCCCGGCCCTGAAATAATTTGTAAATCGTCCTGTAGATTGTTCGCATTGGGATATTCGCCTTTACTCCATTGGGTAATATTTTTATAATAACTTTCTCCCATAATGGGTGCCCAGTTTCCGTGGCCTGTGTAATAAGCAAATACGTTATTTCCATCGTGGGTAAGTCCTAGGGTATGACCAAATTCATGAGAAGCGGTTTCGCCTACATTTCTGCCCACTATATCGGCGTCTTTCATAAATACCCAGCATGGAGGGTCGGTGACGTCCGTGAAACTGTTTATGTAGGCAACCCCGCCGTATCCTGGAGGGATTGATGTTTCCGAAGTTATTACGCATCGCATTCTTCTGTTTGTGGGGTAAGTGTTGAAAACATTTTCATCTGTAGTTACATTTAAATTGAATGGCTTGAAATCTTCTGCAACAACTTCCCATGCGATTTGTAGCTGTGTGGGTGTAATTGTAGACGGAGTTGCATAGATGGCAAGACCTCCGTTCCAACTGCTTCCGGCAGGAAGATTGTAGCCGTCAAAATCTAAAAATAAACAGCCCAAAGCTCCCGGAAAACTCTGTAAACCGTATACATTTACTGTTTTATCCAAAAGGTTTTCTTCTTTATGAATTATTTTTTTATCGGATGAAATTTTGTGTATTTCGGGACGATTAATGCATATTATTTGGTTAATATCGATTTCTTTTACAAAAGCATCTTCTTTACTATCAGAGTAATAAGTGTATGCTTTTTTGTCTTTCAGAAGAATTATTCTGCCATCCAATTTTCCGTCTTTTATGATAAGACTGAAATTTCCTGTGTTTTTATCCAATATTTCTCCTTCCAGATGGATTTCCGAAGCGGATTTTTCTTGTTGATAATTTACTTTTGCGTCAAATGTTTCCGAATTTGATACCTTGAGTTTTATTTCTTGGCTGTCTCTGGATGTTTTGGCTAATTGTGTTTCGATTTGTCTTAAAAATTCACTGCTTGTACCTAATGAATAAGGATTTTGTTTTTCTGTACTTGTTTGGGCATAATTATTACCTGTTGTAATAAAATAAATAATTACGAAGACCCAACTTTTTAAGGTTTGATTTTTTTTCATCTTTTTTGATTTATGATTAATAATTAAGGCTCTTGATAAATCAATTATTTGTGTCTTATTTAAAATAATACCATATATAAACGTTTATGTTTAAATGATAATAGTTAAATTTAGCTATATTGGCTATTTAATACTTTTATTATTGATATATAATGAAAATGATTCATATTTATATTATTAATAAAGTCTATTGGTTTTCGCGATTGGGATTGGTTTTTTTCAATAACAACAAGCTTTTTGTAAGGTTTTTTTGATAATAAAAATTTAGAATTATAGGCAAACTGTCTGTTGATTTTGTACTAAGAATAAAAAACTTATTCCTTATTTTTACACCATGATTTCTAAACAGACCATAGATAAAATATTTTCCACGATCAGAGTAGAAGAGATCGTGGGCGAATATGTGCAGTTGAAGAGGGCAGGGTCTAATTATAAAGGGCTGAGCCCGTTTCACGAAGAGAAAACACCCAGTTTTGTAGTTTCGGCAAGTAAGCAGATCTGGAAAGATTTTTCCAGCGGACAGGGAGGGACGGCGATCTCTTTTTTAATGGAAATCGAAAATTTCACCTATCCCGAAGCACTTCGCCATGCAGCAAAAAAATACGGGATTGAAATTGAAGAAGATCAGCGGGAATACTCAGAAGAAGCAAAAAATGCCCAGTCTGAAAGAGATTTACTCTATAAGATCCATGAAATTGCCAATGAATATTACCAAAATTTTCTTTGGGAAGTTGATGAAGGGCGTTCAATTGGTTTAGCCTATTTCAAAGAGCGTGAACTAAAGGATGATATTATCAAAAAATTCCAATTGGGATATTCTCCTGAAAAGAAAAATGCTTTCACGGCTTTTGCTTTAGAAAAAGGATATTCAAAAGAAATTTTAGAGAAATCCGGGCTTTCCATTTTCCCGGAAAATTCTCCTGCAGGAATCGACCGTTTTCGTGAAAGGGTAATTTTCCCGATTCACAGTTTTTCGGGCAGAGTTCTTGGTTTTGGAGCCAGAATTCTTAGAAATAATGTCAAAACAGCGAAATATCTCAACTCGCCAGAAACGGAAATTTATCATAAATCAAATGTTCTTTATGGTTTAAATCAAGGAAAACAGGCGATTTCAAGAAAAAACATTTGTCTTTTGGTGGAAGGATATATGGATGTGATTTCACTTCATATGTCGGGTATCGAAAATGTTGTGGCAAGTTCCGGAACTTCCTTAACGACCGAGCAAATTAAGCTTATAAAAAGATTAACGGAAAACGTGACGATTCTTTTTGACGGAGATAATGCCGGAATTAAAGCCAGTTTCCGAAGCATCGATATGTTGCTTACAGAAGAGATGAACATTCGTGTTCTATTGTTCCCGGAAGGCGATGATCCCGATTCTTTTGCGAGAAAACATCCGCAAGATTATGTAGAAAAATTCATCGAAAATGAAGCGATGGATTTTATTGATTTTAAAGCTGAAATCCTTTTAAAGGATGCCGGAAACGATCCGATTAAGAAAGCTGATGCGATTAGAAATATCGTAAAATCGGTTTCTTTTGTTCAGAATGCACTTAAAAGAGAGGTTTATTTAAAGGAAGTTTCCAATAAATTCGGATTGTCTGAGCAGAGTTTGTTCAATGAACTTGATGTTCAGAGGCAGGTTACGCAAAATCAGACGCAGCATGTTCAGCAACAGAAAGAACAGAAGCCGACAAAACTAGAAATTGTACCGAAACCCGAAAAGGAAATAGATTCTGTTCAGTTCAATATTCTTCATCAGGAAAATAAGCTCATCGACACGATGTTGATGTTTGGTGATATGGTTCTTCACAGAGAAAATGATAAGAATGAAGAATATGAAGTAACGGTAATTGAGGAAATTCTTAATCATTTTGAGGAAGAACAATACGAATTTCAGATCGAAACGAATCAAAAAATAATCAGTAGCATCAAAGAAGGTATTGAACATGATGAATTAAGATCAGGAAGCTTTTTCATCACTTTAATGGACGCTGATATTACCTTAAAAGTAGCGGACGCACTGATGAATCCAAATGAATTAAGCGACTGGACAACCAGAAATATTTTCCCGCCAAATATGGGAGATCACATTGCGGAAGAAGTGGAAAATAACATATTAATTCACAAATATTATTACATTCACGTTATCATCAAGCAAACAACAGCACAGCTTGAGGATTATCGTGACACGGATCAAGAGAAATATTTCGATTCTATCAAAAAAATTATGATGCTTAATGACTTTTCTAAGCAAATTATTGATAAATTAGGATGGTCACCTGTGACAAAAAGTCCTATAAAATTTTAGGAACAAAAGTTGTAATTTACATTTCAAATAAATTTAAAATAATACCAATAGAAATATGGACATTAAAAAAGATTTCAGAGATTTCTCTGTAAAGCATTTAGGAAACAGCGGTCTAGTTACCGATCAGTATATGGGAATGTATGGGCCAACCAATCTTACGCCGTACATCATGGAAGAAAGAAGAATGAACGTAGCTCAGATGGACGTTTTCTCTCGTTTGATGATGGATAGAATTATCTTCTTGGGAACAGGAATTGATGATCAGGTGGCGAATATTGTTACTGCTCAGCTTTTGTTCTTGGAGAGTTCAGATCCTTCAAAAGACATTCAGATTTACATCAACTCTCCTGGAGGAAGTGTGTATGCTGGGTTAGGAATTTATGACACCATGCAGATCATTAAGCCTGATGTAGCAACAATTTGTACAGGTATTGCTGCTTCAATGGGAGCTGTATTGTTGGTTGCAGGTGAAAAAGGGAAGCGTTCTGCGCTTAAACATTCAAGAGTTATGATTCACCAACCTTCAGGAGGTGCACAAGGTGTTGCTTCTGACATGGAGATCAACTTAAGAGAAATGTTAAAGTTGAAAAAAGAATTATATGACATTATTTCTGAACATTCTGGTCAAACTTACGAATGGGTAGAAAAAGCGTCAGATAGAGATTATTGGATGACTTCTACCGAAGCGAAAGAATTCGGAATGGTAGATGAGGTTTTACAGAGAGCAACAAAAGAAAAGAAATAATTTTCTTTAAAAGATAATTAAGAGAAACGCGTCAATTTTGGCGCGTTTTTTTGTTTCAGGTCATTGCGAGGAGCGAAGCGACGAAGCAATCTCAAAATCCCTTTAATAGCACATTCTCATTGTCCATAAAATTTGTCATTCTGGAGGAATCTCAACAAGGATTTTTATAATTCGATCTCTATAAAATGAGTTTAGATTCCTCCGGAATGACAAACTTTGTGTTAACTGAATTTTGAAGCTATACTCAGAAAGAACGACAAAAATTCCCTGGTGGCTGAGGTTCTCGAAGCCACCATTCCTATAACCCTAGCCCCGATTGCAGTGAAAATCCTTTTTTTGAAAAAAAAGATTGTAATACTTCGACTTTGCTCAGCATAAACTTCAAGCGGGAAACAGCTCCTAAAAAATTATAAATAAAAGATTTAAAACAGATTTATCATTCTATTCAAGATGAGTTTATATTCAATACTTACTTTCGCAGCCATAAAAGTAATTA
>Ga0302167_10000204_pt1 | contig 31493 bp, 21 predicted proteins | sample I_Fen_N1_1_FD_193496 | JGI IMG/M metagenome (GOLD analysis project Ga0302167, IMG submission 193496) | Peat permafrost microbial communities from Stordalen Mire near Abisko, Sweden - I_Fen_N1_1 | ecosystem: Environmental > Terrestrial > Soil > Wetlands > Permafrost | place: Sweden: Abisko... | reverse complement strand
GGATTCAGGTTTTCGCAGATGGAATAGTTGATAACATATGTTCCTGCGGCTGTTCCTGCGACAACACTTACCGAACCGTCTGCCACATTCAATGTAACTTTCGGATTGTCTGTGCTAATCTGAGTCAGATTTACGTCTGCTATCGCCACTGCCACACCATTCAACTTATCATTGGTTAGTGCATTGATAACATTGGGATTTCCTGTTTTTCCATTGATACCCGTTACTGCGTCATTTGTTAAGCTAATACAATTATTTACCGTTACTGTTGTGGCATCCGAAGCAGGGCTCTCACAACCTGTTCTTGTCACCACCACGGTGTATGCACCCGATGTTGTTGCTGAATAGGTTTGAGCTGTTGCTCCTGAAATAGCTATTCCATCTTTGTACCACTGATTACCGGTAGTAGCCGATGAACTTAATTCTACACTTGAACCGGTACAGAACGTTGTTGCACTGCCTGCCGAGATAGTCGGTTTTGTAGGAATTGTATTTACGGTTACTGTTGTGGCATATGAAGCTGGGCTGTCACAACCTGAAGTTGTCACCACTACGGTATATACTCCCGATGTTGTGGCTGAATAGGTTTGAGACGTTGCTCCTGAAATAGCTGTTCCATCTTTGTGCCACTGATTACCAGTAGTAGCCGATGAACTTAATTCTACACTTGAACCGGTACAGAACGTAGTTGCACTGCCTGCCAAGATAGTAGGTTTTGTAGGGATTGTATTTACTGTTACGGTAATCTTTTTTCGTATAGAACTCACACAAGAGGTTATGCTGTTTCGGGTCTGTGCATAATAGTCGGTTGCATTAGTTAGTGCAGTTGTTGATGTCAACGCACTGCCTCCTGACGATGCTGCATACCAATCAACCACATCGCCATTTGCACCGGGTGTAGCCACTAAATCAGAAACTCTGGCACTTCCACAGAATGCATGGTTGGTTGCGGATGGCTCTAGTATCGTATTTATAGTAACCAATACTGGAGTTCTACTGGTACTCACACAGCCACCTGTGGTTGCTTGAGATTCTGCATAATACGTTCTGGTGGTAGAAAGAACATCTGTCAAATTAATAGCAGTTCCTGAGGTTGATGTGATGTACCAATTTACAAAAGCACCTGGTGGTACAGTAGACACCAAGCTAGCAACCGTCGTAGAACCACAAAAAGTTTGATTAGCTGCAATTGGAAGTGTAGGTATGATACAGAGGGTATAATCTTCAACTTCACCACTCCCTTTTATTCCTTTAAAATCGATTGCAGATTTAGTCGCATCATCATTCAAGCGCAAGCGGAAGTAACTTGTACCTGCAACTCCTCCAGAAAGGCCACTCCAAACTAAAGTTACCAATTGCTGACTTGCACTTGTTGGAACTGTAACAGTAGCGTACTCGCCTGTGTCAAAAGTACCATTTCTATTAAAATCTATCCAGCCTTGTAGTGTTTTAGGTGACCCAGTATTATTATACACCGAAACCGACAGCGAATAGTCGGTTGCATTCTGGACAAGAGAAGGAATAGTAGAGATCCCATCCTCATCAGCACCATCACCTGTAGCATCTGAACCGGGAGTTCCATCATTTTCTCCATCAACAGTAGCTCCAATACGCAGATAATTTGCGTTAACAGCACTTTCAGCCCCATTATTAGCGATTGTGGTTCCATAAGTGTCTGGCATATCACCAAAATCGGCTATGAAAATACCAAAATCGACAGTTGTAATATCCACACTTGATGAATTTATATCAATTACATTTTTTAATGTAACATTTTGAGATATGCTGCTAACATTCGACTTGTCACTACCTGTTGGGAAAAGATATTTGGGAAAAGAAGCCGAAGCAGGTGCAAATTTAGTTGTTCCAACAGCAGGATTATCAGAGGTTAGAATTAGTTTCATGCCAATGTCGCCTGAGGCCACATACGGCACGTCTGAAAATGAATAGGTTCCATTGCTTGGACTTACACTCGCAACCGAAACAACTGTATTATTATTATCAACCAATACCACGTATAATGGCAATAATCCCGTTTCGGTTCCTGGTGCATATGCCGACATTCCTGTACCGTTCCAGTTAGGGTCGATATATACTGTACCCGATAAATTTACGACATATTGTTTTAATGAAATATCATCAATCACAAAATCGTTCCCATAAGCATTGGGATCCGAATCGGAATTATATATATCAACATAAATAGTGGAAACAGTTGTACTAGTAGGCAACGTAAACGAAGAAGGATAACTAGCCCAAGGTAAAATAGTGGTACTGAAGCTAGTCGTTTCAGGTAAAACATAGCTATTCAAACTTAAATTAGTTCCAGTACCACCAACCCCGGTAAAAATACCCACACCTAAATATCCCTTTTTTAGACCATAACCTTTATGTGCCAAATTTGCAGCATAAATACCGAATGAATATGTTGACCCAGGAACAGCTTTTCTGCTTACAGGTAAATCAATAATTGTACCCTTTTGGACTCCTTGCATATCTGGATTGGCGTTTATTATCATCATACGTCCAGTACCAGTACCAGTACCAGTACCAGTTGTATGATCATTGGCGTTTATCCATGCATCTCTAGCAGTAACTCCATTCTGAGAATTTGTAGAAATTGCATAGTAACCATCATCAGGAGAAATACCCCAAGCAGTGATAGCAGTATATTGTGTTGTACCAGGCGATAATATTGTAAGTGGAGTTGCGCTTATTGAATTTGCCGTCCCAGTGCCAAAATCTTGTGTATACAAAGTAAGCCAGTGCTGCGCTTGTATAGACTGTGCCCCTATAACTAAGCATGAAGTGAATAAATACCTCAAAGCCGATTTTAAAGCCGGGGAAAAAGTAGTTGTCTGAATTTTCTTGTTACAAGCCAACAAAAAGTATCTTGCAACTGTTTGTATAATCATTTATATTCAGTTTTAAAATTCAAGGTGAGGTAGATTAACAATCCATGCATGTACTACACAATGGGATATGGTCATAGCGATGATTTAATTCTATTTTTTTTTGCAATATTTGCGCTTAGTTGAGTACTATTGGCAAAAATGAATAATTATTTTTATTCTCTTGAGTACGTAAATAACCAAACTTACCGATAGTATTAGCGTTAATAATTTTGTTAATTCTAAAAGGATAGCCTTGTCTTTAAAGATCATAATCTCCAATACTCAGACATATATTAAAAGAAAATCAATTATGTATATTTAGAGTGTCTATTGTGATTGAAAGTATTTCGTACATCTTATTTACATAAGTTCTACACTTAGACTCATCCAAACTAACTTATTTATATTCACAAGAATGACACTTCTCTAGAAATTTATTTGTTTCTACATATGTCAACACTTCCTTTTTAATTTTGTGGTAAGCGGAAAATGAAAAGTCATTAAGAGTATTGTCCTGCGAGTGAATTTGGGCAACTGAAATTATAAAAAATAAGTAAACTGTAAGGCAAAAAATTCTCATAACTACTTTTCACCGACACCTAATTAACATTTTATGTATCTCAATATATATTTATAAACGTTTTTAAGGGAATGGGTAGTCACAACTAGTGATCCATTCGTAAAATACAAATGAAGTAAATTCTTCTCATAAATACGTCTCTCTTTCATTGACTTAAATCAAGAAATATAAAGATAATTTTAGAAATGGGTAAATACACACTGACATTTATTCCACAAATTAATCCGTTAGCAAGAATTCCCAAACTATAAGTTAAAACAGAAATAAAAATAAAGTCAAATAGCCTTTCTTCTAAGGAACAACTTAACCTTGCTAAAAAATATTACCGAGATGAATGACGTAACTAAAAAATTCATCTTATAGGTAGTATTGCTTTCCCTATATTTGACTATTTTAAATTTACAAAAACTAAACATATCAAAAAATATTCTTATAAATACCAAGCAGAGCAACCCTTATCGCAACTCTCAGTCAAAGAATTAGTGATTAGACAAAATTCTAGGACAAAAACCTATTTTCAAACGAAAAAACTCCCAATTTGTAGTTGAGCAACCAATTACTACTGTTTTTTTTACAATAGTGAGCCCACAACCAAAGTTTATATTACAAATATTGACAGTAGCAAAACTATTGTTCGAATACACACCAAAAATTCCAGTGACTATAAATTTTGAATTAAATAAAAAGTCATATCCGTAACCATAAACACAATTCATATAGAACTCACTATTCCTATTATTGAATGGAATAGTCCCTTGTATACCCGTATAAATATTATTTGAGTTTAGCGTACCTACATCCAACCCAATATGCCGATGCATATCTAGTTCTAGCCCATAAATATTATAACTACATTCTTTTTGTGCAGAAACAGATAAGAACATGAAAAGGAAAGAAAAGAAAAGGAAATATCTTGTTTTATTCATTTTGTTCGTAAATTAGTGTAAATTAAAATCGCTGTAATTGCAATTTATGTAAAACCTTTCAGCATGAATGAAAATTTTAGTTAATTGAAGGTTCGTTGTTATCCTTTGTCTTTTCTGTAAAGGCAATTGACTTACTACTATTTGATAGGACTTTACCATTAATTCAAGTTGATCTCTGTCAATACTTTCTCAATTCTCAGTCTCTTAAAGTTGTATCGTTAGCTGGGCTTTTGTGCTTTTTCGCCTCTTTATCTTCTTCATGGTATTTTAATTTTAGTTGTTGCACACTATCGCTGCTGTGTAGATGAAGTTGTTTGATCTGCTCTATCTTCATCTGCCTAGCACTTGCTTTTTTAATATTATGAAAGGCACTGACCATTATGTAAAGTGTTGCTAACCCGAAAAAAGAACTAAGGATAATCACCGAAAGAAGCCTTTTCTTAGTAGAGAGTGTATCACAATAGTTAACTATACTTTCCTCTAGACTGATTTGAAATTGACTGATTTTCTTTAGCATAGTGTTATCTGTTGATGACCTTGAGGTCTTTGTTTTCAAATATCTCAAAAGCTTCAATGTTAACCCCTGAGAATTATTCTCGCTTCGCACGGAGTTCAGCAACTGACACTTTGTAATCAGACTTCGCTTCGCTCCGATACATTACTTTCACAAATAAACATTTGCCAGGCATAGGTTATGATCTTATAGGAATAAGTATCAAAATTGCAAATAACATTATCCACCTGTATATCCTGATTGATATTGCCTGAGATAATGTGATTGAAGTAGCCTTTTTCCAATCAATCGCAATAATAGCTTAATGCAATCTTATCAGACAAGAACAGGGTTCTTTTTATATTGCTTTCATTTCATCCTTGTCGGGCGAGACGGGTGAAGAAAAGCTCATGAAACCGTTTTATATGTTCTTTGGCTTCTACGTGTCAGTTCCGAGACAGATCCTGCGAGAGTACCAGCATTAATGATTATCCACCGTCCAGTACTTAAATCCGTTCTCACTGTGCTTCGGCAAAACTATAGGAACTCCATACGGAGTAACTTGTAATGACTGAACACAATCCCAGAAAAATAATGCTGAAGAGCCTAATTTGTATGAAACTAGACTCTATGCTCTTTAATGATTTAAATTACTTATAATTTAGAACTTCTCCAACCATTTAAATCCTCCTAATGCATCAGGAGCTTTGAACTAAATTTCGTTCTAACCCCTCAAACTAATCTACTGAAATTGTTTCATTATATTTACTTATTTGTATTTACTTGTTGTTTCTCGGCACAGTCCAAAACGTTAATTTAAGTTTGATTTTTTAAATTACAAGTATTTCTATGATGAATCAAGTTAACTTCCTTCTAGTTACATTCTGGAATTTATCAATAATTCTTCTTTGTAATCTACTATCTATAGGAAAAGTAATATGATCTCATGATCAACAGAGTTGATACTGATACTTAAATCATCGCTACAATATTTTTAACACGAACACTTAACTTCAATCTCGGATTCTTCTTATTGATAGCGAAAACGAATCAACTCCATGACTTCTCTTTATAAAAAAAATATTGCTATTTTACAAATGCACTACGGGTAAAATTACTTTATTTCACTAAAATCATTAATCATCTTCACACACAACTTTCGAGGATAAGAAATAAATATCGTTTCAAATCACTCTATCTCATAGTTTTTTTTTGTAATAAAAACTATATATATCGCTATCACCTAAACGGTCAGATGTAAAATAGCCCCTCACATTTGTTGAGTCTTGAGTCCACCCAAAATCATCTGCTGAACTATTTATTGGATAACTCAAATGTTCTGGATTAGCAGTTCCATTAATAGCATCTTTCAATAAGACTCTAAATATATCTAAACCACCTAAACCTGGCATAGCATCAGAACTATAATAGAGGTAGCCGTCAGAGGTTATAGTTGGAAAAACTTCATTACCCATTGAATTTATTGTTGAGTTAAAGGCGTTACACTCACCCCAAGATTGTCTAATATCTTTTCGTTTGGCATAATACAAGTCATAGCCTCCTAAACCATCTGGTTTATCACTCGCAAATATCAATAAAGTTCCTTCCAAATTAACAGTTGGATGCATTACTGAATAAGTTTTACAATCACCAAATGGTAAAATTTTAATTTTAAGATATCCATTCCGATTACAAACGCCCTCCATCAAACAAAGTCGATTCAAACTAGAATTAACTGGTTTTCGATAATTCGTTGAAAAATAAAAATGATCATTCATATCAATCGAAACTGGAGCAATATTATATCGAATATCCTCAAATCCATCTACTATAACAGACCCACTATTATAAATACCGCTAACACAATGTGGTTTAATTAGACAACTTAAATCATTATATTGGGTCTTTGAATTAATATTATTTAATCTGTATTTTATCCTATTTTGACCTAAATCATTTCCAGTCAATTCTCTTGAATCAATTGCAAAAACAGAAACCTTCCATAAGCGGGGACAATCGAGTTCAACCCTACTCAAAGATTCTCTTACTTCGCCATCATTTCTGTTACTACTAAAATAGAGAACATCCTCTTTTAAAAATGGAGAGAACTCTTGATCTTGAGTATTTATATCCAAAAAGCTTATTTGCCAATCCATTGAGTCTTTTTTCATCAATTTTATTTGGGAATCATCAATATATGCATTTGCTTTAGCTTGAAACCCAACAATTAACTTCAACCATATTGAAGCACGCTCATAATCATGAAAACGTGCATACAATTCAGCAATACGCAAATTAATTTGCTTTGTCACCCCCACATTAGCAACTGGGAACAAGAGTTCATATAAACTAAGTGCTGTTTCATATTTACCAAGTAGGAAATAACTATCCGCTAAGTTAATCATCCTATTTTTGTTCTCATTTTCTCTTGCAAGTAAATATCTATCATAACAATTAGTCGCTTTATTCCAATTTAAATTACTATAAAATTGATTGACATTCACAAGCAACTTAGTTTGATCTTTTACATTTTGGTTGCTTTTATCGTATGATTCAGCCTTACCAATATTATCTAAAAAAAGAAGAATTACAATAGTTACCGTCGTTAATGCTAGTTGTTTCATTTTCATATTTTTATTAAATTACATCAGAATTACCGTTTTAAACGATTAATCTATCTTTCATTTCTTATATTTTAATCAAATTATCGTAATTTGCTTTGAATTATTATTCCCTTATTTCAGACTCTTCTCAATAATAACGAGGAGATTGAATATACTGAGATCGTTTATTATTCTCAAATTCAAATCTTAGCATTAATTCATGTGACCCCTTACTATATGTTTTCAAATTAGAGGTCAAGTAATCGTAGGCATATCCAAGAGTAAGTCCCGGCATGATCTGCAATTCAAACATTCCTACAAAAGCATCGTTACTACGATAACTAAGACCAAAACCTACAGTGTTATTAATCCATGCATTGAGGTTAACATCATAATGTAAAGTTGTCCCGTTATGAACTTTAAACATTAATGAAGGCTTTAGTTTCAACTGCGTTGAGACATCAAAGATATAACCACCTGTTAGAAAATAGCGGTTATTGGCAGCACTTATTACCTGATAATCATTATTATATATTTTCGTTTTCAATAAAGCGGGAGCTGACAGACCAATATACCAATTGTGTGCGGAATACAAAGCCCCAATTCCGACTACAGGAAGTATAGCATTAACATCCTCTCTAAACGAAGGATCTACACCACCACCAGTATTAGGATCTGTACCGGTAAGATAGGCTGCCCGATAGATCATAACACCTCCACTTATACCAAAAATAAAAGAAGATTTTTCGAATGGAATGTGATAAGAGTAAAATGCTTGAAAACCAGTACTCTTTTCAACCCCAAGCTTATCACTATACATCTGTACCCCATAACCAACGTTACTCTCATCCTTACGGTAATCCCATGACAGGCAGCCAGTAGTAGGGGCACCTTCAACGTTAACCCATTGTTTTCGGTATAGGGCAGTGATATTATGTACCGTACGATTGCCAGCATAGGCAGGATTTATATTCATCATGTTATTCATGTATTGCGAGTATATTACATCTTGTTGTGCTTGAACAACCGTACAAGCCAAACAAAAACAAAGTATCAATTGAGTTCTTAAGCGATTCAATTGAATTAATAAGATGTAAATAATCGTGTGTACCATACTTATTTATTGGGGTTAGATTATTTTGAGAAAAAATAGAAGGGATTACTATAAATGTATTTGAGGAACTTTCAATCTCACAAATGCGATTGCGTTTGTGAGATTGAAAATCTACCTTCATTAGTTTTAACGACGTAGCGTGAAGTACCGAACACCCTTAGTTACAACTTCACCTGTTGATTTATTAATCAATTTAAATGAAATGAAGTATGTACCATCAACTAGATCACGTCCCAACCATGAATTGGATCCTTTACCATTCCACTCATCCTGATAATCTGTATTCTTATAAACCAAGCTTCCATCGCGGTTAAAGATTTCGAGTTCTACTTTAGATTTGGCATCGTGTCCAATTACCAGATTATCATTAATACCGTCTCCATTTGGAGAGATAGCATCAGGTATATAGATTATATCAGCCGGTATCACAGTTTCTGTTGGATCTTGAGTTCCAACCACTGTGTTATCATCCGAGAGCAGCGATATATTCACAGAATTTATTGTACCTGACAATACTGCTTGATTAAATACGTGAATAGAATCTATTTGACTGTTGGACTCAACCTTCACCTCTATCCGGATAGAATCCAACCGGTTCGCTGCAAGACTTAGGCCATCCAGCAAAGTATTCAAATTATTGGAACCATTATATAAGCCATTGGCATTCAAGCTACCGGTAGCAGTAATACTTGTAATAGTATATGTACAGCCTTTGGTTTTAAACACGTCGTCCAAATTATCTTTTACCTGTAAAGATTTAACAGCGAACGGTGTATCATTTTGCACTGATAGTATATACGTCCAACTCCACGTTCCATCATTATTCATTACCGGTTTAGTGCTCGATTTTTGGAACTCAGGCAATGCAAATACATTTATAATCAAATCACCGGTATCAGTCATATTAGCATCGTCTCTGATAGTATATGTTACAGTTGGAGCAGTTCCACTAAAATTCAACACAGGTATAAATGTATATGTACCATTAGATGTGATAGTAACTGTACCAACGTTTGGAATAGTAGCATTAACTCCTGGAACATAGGCTGTACCAGCAATACTGAAACTGGTCACAGCAAGTGTAGTGCCATTTGACACCTGATCGTTTGCTAATACAGTGCCAGTTAAAGGTACATCCTCGAACGATGTTACATTATCATCTATAGCCTCCGGTGGGTTCATAATAATGGTAGCCAGAGTAAATATCCCATAACCTGTAACATTAGCGGTTACTGTACCGACTGTTTCATTACCAGTGGTTAGAACATTACCTTCATCTATCCACTTTGTACCGTCCCAGCGGGCGACAGACAAACCTTTCAGACCAATCGGTGGTGTAGCACTGGTTTTATTTATATCCCAGCTCAACGTGATCTGCCCGTTGGAACTACCGCTGGTGCGGTTTATAACCCAATATTCTTTATCACTCACCTGCAAAATTGAAAGTGACTTTTGGTTACGTGTATAACCGGCATTATCAGGATTAACATAGAGATAGCGTGCTTCAAAACAGTCGGTAACAGTCGTCGTAGCTGAAATGGAAGCAGGTCGATAGAATCCTCCATTACCAATTGGAAAAGTGAATGCACTATTTCCCAATTTGCTCACAAAACCATCTACGTAACAGTCGTCTGAAGCATTTACGCTACTAGCTGAAGCTTCAAATTGCATCACATTCATAGCCTTTTCGGGCGTTGTTTGAAATGCAGTTATAATACCCTTGGTAAAATCAACCTGATGAGCTACAGTAACATTTTGCTCTAAACTATATGCTCCTGTCTCTAATTGACTAGCAAATTGAATACTGTAAAAACGCGTGAAACCACTACCCGAAATACGTTGCTGAGCAGCCCCGACAAACTTACTTAAAGCAGGATTTGTAGGCAATGTTGTTACAAAATTAACCGTTCCATTATTTATTAAGTTTCGACTATACAAAATTGTTCCATTGTTTATCACCGAGCCTGAAGCAGAATTGATAAAATCCACTCCTACAAACTTCTGAGCCATAGGGTACACCCAGTTACTACCTATGTTATATTCCGCCTGTTGAGCTACAGCTGCAATGCAAAAAAAAGCAAGCAACCATGATACTAAAATATTTTGTTTTGCATTCACAATACCATCTTCAATTTTATTTTCTTATCTCAAATAAAGGTTAAATATTTGACAAGACCCAGCACTTTCAACGATAACTTCAAGAAAATTGCTCCAACCAGTTCAACGCCTCATCTTCATTTTTGAACATTTTTATTTTCACACCTTGATTGGACCAAGTAGTCTCAACAAAATGAAAAAAGCTTTCATTACTATCATTAGCAATATGAGCAGTAGGAATAAACCTAAATTGTAAATTGATGTTGTCGAGATGATTTGCAAACCAGAAATACGCCTCACCAAGACATATTCGAACGATCGCTTTCTTAAAGTTAAAAATAATTTTATAATTGAGGTTTAATGCCAATGTGCATACCTCTACATCTAATTTTGCAAAGTCAGTGGGGTACATTTCGCCATTAACATCTACAATAATAGCTTTTGTTGTGTTGTTTATTTTGTATGAATACGTCATCATGAGTAGATTTAAATTTTTAGATAAATTCATTATAAAAGCTCAGCTGTTAGTTCGTTAATAATAATAATAATAATAATAATAATAATAATAATAATAATAATAATAACTTGTTTAATTATAAATTAAAAGGATAAGTATTAATCATCCATTAACACTTTAAGGCTATCAATGGAATAGTTATTGTTATGCTTTTAATTCGTCTCTCACTTGCGAATTCGACTGTGGCACATTATAAGTAAGGTTGATAAATTATTTACACATTACACTTTCAATGAAGCAATCCAATTACCTTTTTTTGCATTTTATTTAATAGATTACGACAAAATCATAATTATCTATTGCCATAATCGTGTGTTTACTATATTCTTGTTCTTCTTTCGAGTATCAGATAAAGCAGAATAATAATATTTTCAATTAATATTATTATAACTATAAATCACAAATACACAATTACAGATTATCATTTCTCATTAGTATTAAGTCACAGTATTCCATCAAATTGCAGATTCAAACTCTCCACAAAATGTACAACATTAACACACATAAAACAAGGACATAAAAAACATAGATTAACTCAACGTTTCGGATTTGTCAAATTGATCTAACCATTCTAGTGCGCTCTTCACATCTTTAAACTTTTTTGTTCTAATACCGCGATTAGTCCATGCAAGTTCAACAAACTTAAAAAAGGGCTCATTTAAATCATTAACAATATGAGCAGTGGGAATTCGTCTAAAGGATGTGTTAATTTTATCAAGATGATCTGAAAACCAAAAATAAGCTTCACCAAGACCAATTCTAACTATTGCATTCGTAAAATCAAAGATCAGTTTGTAGTCCAGCTTTAGTGCCAACAAACAAACTTTCACATCTAATTTTGCAAAATCATTAGCGTGTAGCTCACCGACTACAACAACTGTAATAGTTCTATTTTCATCGTTAATTTCATAAGAATGTTCCAATTTCTTTCGTTTTAATATATTTGCTAATAATTTTTCTATTTTCATGAAAGAATGTCTAATTTGTTATTAATCTTAAATAAGTTTTGTTGCATTTCAAATAGAAGATTGCATTGTAAGAACTTATATTATTCAATTATTCTACTTTAACTATTTCCTTATACTGTCATCAGTTATTTATTATTCACCACTATATAGAAATACTATTACAATTATATATTAAAAATGCGTCAGCTAATTATTTGTATTCGTATATAATTATGACACCTGCCGTACCGGCACCTCCAGCATTGCTTGCATTTCCAAGTGCTCCTCCCCCGCCAGCACCATAACCTGATGCAGCTCCCCCAGCTCCAGTAGAACCTGTTCGACCCTGTCCTCCTCTGCCAAAAGGAGATGATCCACCATTCCCTGTAAGCCCATAAGTATTAGTATTGGCAAGTCTGACTCCTTGAGTACCGTTTTCTCCAGCAATATTTATGTCACCTCCAGCCGCTGCGCCACCAATACCCCCCGCTACTGCCTGGCCAGTGTTACCATTGCCTACTATGCCACCTGCCCCTCCATTTGCAGTAACACCATTAAAAGTAGTATTACCACCAATTGCGCCAGAAGCACCTGCTGCAGCACCACTACCAGCTGCACCAACGGAGAATGTATAGGTAGTTGAACCTGAGTGTGTAATCAGGTCAATGCCCACACCTCCTGCGCCACCACCCGCGCCGGCACTTCCGTTCGTAGCGAGACAACCGCCCCCTTGTCCTCCACCCCCAACAATGTAAACTAACATTTTTGTAGTACCTGCTGTGGGTGAATATGGGCTTGTACTCGAAGTTGTAAGTGTAGTAATGCCAATCAGAACACCACTATTCACCAAAGTACCGGACGTAGGCAATGTAACAGCCGTCGTACCTGTAGTGGTTATGGTAGTTGCAAAAGCTCCGCTGGTAGTTAAGTTACCTCCTAGTGTTATTGTTTTTCCCGTATTGTCAACGCCGGTACCACCATTAGTTTCTGAAAGAATGCCGGAAACATCGGCTGTAAGACTCACAAGCGAACTAGAGAGTAGGCCTGAAGCACTGTTATGCACAACTCCGGCGGTAGTAAATGGGCTTACAGTGGGAGCTGAACTGAATGTTTTGGCTCCTCCAACACTTTGGACTGTGGTTAAGTCAACCCAGTTTTTGGTACTTGAACCCGTACCACCATTGGCAGCTGGCAAAATTCCTGTAACATGTGTAGCTAAATCTATCTTTCCCCACGACGGAGCAACACCTACACCACCGGAAATTAAAGCATTTCCAGTAACAACATCCGCTAATTTTGATAAAGCGGTAGCACCCGAAGCATAAACAAGATCACCTATAGCATAAGAGGTTAAGCCTGTACCACCATTAGCAGCAGGCAATGTACCGGCAGTAGCAGGCAAGCCACTTAACAGCGACCAGCTGGGTGCACCGGCGACAGTATTCATCAAAATTGCTCCAGTAGTGGCAGAAGGAGCCAAAAGAGAAACAGCACTTGTGCTGGCACCAAACATTAGGTTATTAGCTGTAATTGATGTTAAACCTGTACCACCTTGAGAAACAGCTACAGCCGAAGCACTCGTAAGAATAGTTGCGCTTGCATCGGGCAATGTGAATGTTTTCTCTACAGTACTAGGTCCAATAAATTTAGCAAAACTATTGCCTGTACCACCATAAGTGGAAGCAATAACGCTTGTTACATCAGCAGTACCGTCAAAGCTAGCACCATAAATTAAACGAGATGTTGACAACTTGGCTGCGCTGCCGGTCGTATTTTGGTTCAAGGTTGGAAAATCTCCGGCAACCGCAATCGAAGGAACACCTGTTCCAGTTGTATTCTTTAAAATACCTGATGACAAACCGGCTAATGATATGCCGTTAATCCTCCCTACAACGGTTGCTAACGGTGTTCCAGTTACGTCACCATATACGGAAGCGTTGGTCAGATCTGTTGTTAAAGCAAGGATTCCGGAAGCATCGGGCAGAGAAATGGCCTTGTTTGATGTAGTTGGAGTCCAGTTCAATGTTCCGGTAACTCCCCCACTCTGCAACACCAACTGGTTTGATGTACCTGATAAGTTTAGCGATGGCATAGTCAAAGCTGCCCCCACAGTGTTCCCTATTGCAGGAACCCCCGTAGCACCCGTTACCAAAATGCCATTATTGGTAGTGGTCAATCCGGAAATCGTATTGGCTGCCGAAGCGAACATCAGTTGGTTGGCTGTAGCAGCATTGGGCAGTATTAGAGTACTCCACACCGGGGGAGCGCTAGTTCCACCACTGCGCAAATAGGAACCGGCCACAACATCGGGCAGTCTCGAGAGTGCCGTTGTTGTTGAGGCGTAAAGCAAATCACCTGTAGTATATGAACTTTGACCTGTACCACCATTGGCTGCCGGAAAAACCGTTGTTCCTGTGATTGCACCATTGATAACTGGTGTGGTAAGAGTTGGCGTAACAAGGGTTGGCGACCCTGAAAACACAAGGTTCGTATTTGTTGTTCCTGTCGTTCCTGTCGAAGCATTCATATAGTTGAGTTGTGTTCCTGTCGAAGTCACGGAAACAGCTCCGAGCGTAAATGGAGTGGGTATTGTGACTGTCCCAGTAAATGTTGGTGAAGCAAGCGAAGCATAGGCAGTGCTTGTAAAAGCATTCGTACCCAAAGTTCCACCGCCACCAATATTAAGGGTTGATGCGTCAATACCCGATAAACTTAAAGTATTGTTGACTGTAAATATTTTTGAAGTAGTGCCTCCGCCAATGGAGAAACCTGTTGCAAGTGCAGAGAACGTCAACCCATTGACCGAAGTTGGGGTAATTGCCCCTAATCCAATAGTTAAAGCTGGTGTAGTTGTATTCGTAGCCCAAGTTGCCGTAATCCCATTGTTCGCTACCGCGGTCGATACCGTAGTAACCGTTCCGGTAGTGGTGGCTGCCCATGTACCATCACCTCGCCAAAAAGTGCTGGAGGATGCTCCAGTTCCACTATTCAGATTTGCAACAGGCAGGTTTCCTGCAATATGGCTTGCCAAATTGATCTTTCCCCACGAAGGAGCAACACCTACACCACCAGAAATTAAGGCATTTCCGGTAGCTATATCGGCCAGTTTTGATAAGGCTACAACACCCGAAGCGTAAAGTAAATCACCCGTAACATAAGAACTTTGACCTGTACCACCATTGCCAGGAGTGACAGTTCCGGTTACATTGGAAGCAGTTCCTGTCGTATTTTGGTTTAAAGTTGGAAAATCTCCGGCAACCGCAATCGAAGGAACACCCGTTCCTGTTGTATTCTTTAAAATGCCGGTAGCTAAACCTGCTAACGAGATGCCGTTTATTTTTCCTACAACGTTTGCACCCAGCGTTCCGGTTAAGTCACCCGATAAGGTCGCACCAGTCACATCTGTAGTTAAAGCAAGGGTTCCGGAGGAATTAGGCAGAGTAATAGTCTTGTTTGATGTTGCCGGACTCCAAGTTAGTGTCCCAGTAATTCCACCACTCTGCAATATCAGTTGGTTCGATGTACCCGACAGGTTTAGCGATGGCATAGTCAGAGTTGCACCTACAGTATTTCCAATAGAAGGAACGCCGGCGGCACTAGTTACCAAAATACCATTGTTACCCGAACTCAAACCTGCAACTGTATTAGCTGCCGAAGAATACAATAATTGATTGGCAGTAGTGGCATTTAAACCTGTACCACCTTGAGAAACAGCTACAGCCGAAGCGCTTGTAAGAATAGTTGCACTTGCATCAGGCAATGTGAATGTTTTCTCTACAGTAGTAGGCCCAATAAATTTAGTAAAACCATTGCCTGTACCACCATAAGTGGAAGCAATAACGCTTGTTACATCAGCAGTACCGTCAAAGCTAGCACCATAAATAAAACGAGTGGTTACCAACTTGGTAGCCGTGGAGGCAACAGTAGATGGTGCTGACCATGCCGCCCCATTCCATACAAACGCACCCGAAGTACCTACCGGCAAGGTATAAGTACCTAACGTCAATGAAAAAGTAGATCCGGCAGCATTTGCTATAGTAAAGCGTCTTCCTGCAGTAATATTAGTTGGTGCGGTTAGAGTCACTGCGGCTGGCGAAACAGTTTGGGTAATCACCACGCCTGAGTATTCATCTACCAAAGCTGCAGGTACAGTATAAGTAGCAGTAGTGTTAGTAGCAGTAGTCATTCCCAAAATGGTAGATCCCGCATTATGCAGAGAGGCAACAGGCACGGCAATGCCAATTCCAACATTACCGGGGTATTTGTTATAAATATCATTGGTTACACCCACACGTGTCCATTTACTGGGATCAACAGTCATCACAGTTCCTTTATTGTCAATTACTCGTACTTGAGCTTCAACAAAGTAACTAAATGAAATACTTCCAAGCAATAAGATGATATAGGGTAATCTTTTCTTCATAAATCTTTTTTTAGGTTCATTTCTTACTGAGGTGCGTAAAGAACATCATACATAAATTTTATATCAACAGCATCTCATTACAAAAACAGCCTTTAAATCAAACAGACAGATATTTCAACATATACTATACAGAACAAAGAACATCAAACCCTTTATTTTAAAGTTAGTTAATTCTAATAACTATTTACCAATAAAGCATTTGGGAAAAAGTAGAAATTTTGCCGCAATTCAATTTAAAATGCGGCAAAATTCAATTTTCAGACACTATTTAATCCAGTGTACCTCTATAACATCACTGACATAAAACTGCCAATCGTTAGTAACCGGAGTAATTTTTACAAAATTTTCCTTTCCAGTGCTTGCATCAATCGTATAATCGGTAGTTACTAATAATTTTGCACCGTTACGGTAAACAGATACTTTATTTACATTAAGTGCCGGTGTTGTAGTTGTACCATAAGTTACATCAAAAGAGATAGGAGCAGTTCCTGCGACATAAGTAGTACCATCAATTGTAAATATTGAATGGCCAGCTGTTACATTCAAAAGGTCAGATAGTTTTATCTTTTGAATAGCACCAGTAGCTTCATCGCGAATCAGCACAGTCCATCCGCTTCCGGTTCCATGACTCGATAAGCTTGTTGCGTTAGCCGAAGCTGTGGCCACATCTGTAACCAATGTGAGTTTATCTAATCCAAAGACTTTTCCATTAACATCAATGTAAGTATCTTCTGATAATTGACCTCCCAATTGCCAGGTGGTGGTAGTTACATCGAGTGTAGTGTTTGTGAGAGTAGTGATACCATTTTTAGCCTGTAAATACTTCACAGTACCTTTGTTATCTACAACTCTGACCGTTCCGTTTAAGACTCCAGATGCATTTTTTGCAATATCACCAGATGTTGTTTGTGCATTAGCCACTGTAGCCATCGAAAAAATTGCACATGTTACACATGCAATTTTCACCCATTGTTTTTGTAATTGAGTTTTCATTTTGTTTTAATTTTAATAATTAAGTACATAATATTTATTATTTTAATTGTATTATTTTAATCTCATCGTCCACGAAGCAAGCAGCCTCAGTCTCCAAGTCGATATGAGTGTCGTCAACCTGAGCAAACTCTACGCTTATTCCATTTCGATACACTTGGATCTTTCTAAGTTCAGTGATTATTGCCGGAGTGGCAAATCGCTTTTGCCCATTCGAAGTAGCTAACACTACCGACTTGTATACATCGTTTGTCAGCACGCTTGTACTTATTTTCCGGATAACCCCCGTATTGGCTGCCACTACCAATAAACTATCAGTACTCACATTACCGTTCTCCAGTCCTTTTATTGATAAGGTATTCGTCGAAGAAGCGGATAATGTGGTTGGTTTTATCAAAGGACCTCCCAGTTGAGCAGTTCCATTTCCGCTTGACAAGCCGTTATCAACAGAACTTATAAGATTTAATCCCGGAGAACTAACGACTCCATTTACTGTAGAAGTCAGAACCCCGTTAACTATTGACAATGAGTTATTATTGATTATATCCGCTCCCAATCCGATTATACCATTTACTGTGGTAGTGAGTTTATTGTCCACCGACGTATTTGAAACGGTAGTTCCAGTAGTAATTAGAGCCGCAAGATCTTTTGAATTTACAATACTAACCCACTGCGATAAATCCATACTCCAATAATACATTCCTTTAGGAGCGATGCCGGTTTCGTTAAAAATCAACATCCCACTTACTGGAGTTCCGTCTAATGTCCATATATGAACATCATTTAGAGTTATTCGAGATAAACGGAATCCTTTGCTTAAACTCTCTAGCTCAAGTATAGAACTTGGTTGAATTACTGCCGGGTTATCTCCTATTTTGCTTTGTGCACTTGCGCGTACTACAAATACAACAAAGAAGATTGACAGCAAGAGATGTTTAACTTTCATAAATAGGACTGAATAAATAACACTGTATCTAATTATATGTAAATCATTTCTATTTCTTTCAACACAGCAAGAAACTAAAACAACTTCACCACATACCTGCATTTATCTACTAAGAAATCGTTTTGTTATTCACATGGACAATAAAGATTAAAATAATGACTATTAAATTGTACATTTTATAAAATGACAAGCTTAAATACATCTTTGAATAATTATGCTCAATTGTTTAAGCAAAGAACGCTCATAATTCTTATACAATTCATAGGTATTTATTGATAAATGTCAAAATGTAGCATTTATTCTAAAGACAGTGTCAACTTTATTAATTATCAAATCCTATTACATTCTACTTCACAAATATAAATTTAAGTAGAATGTAAAAATTACTATTCCAATTTAAAGAGTAACACCCGCTTTATTTAAGTCAATAAACCTTGATTATCACTATCAATTAAATCAAAAACACATAAACTCCAATACGCTTATGAGTAGTTGATTCATATCATTTATTAGCCATTTTATTACCTGCGGTGTTTTATTTTAAACTTACAAACGTTTCATAAACAGATTTTTAGATTTTTGGATATAGGCAAAACTAGCTTAGTCTTTGGAAATGCATTTTAACATCACATTCCATATTGACAGTCATGTCTAAAGTGACTTCACTTTCTTTCCTACGAATGAGCCTTAGTAGTATTACAGTACAGATATAGTATCATCTATTTTTGCACTTTTGACCGTATCAACAATAGCTCCCTTACAACCTAGGCTGCTTTACTTAGTTATAATAGCGAAAGTTCATTATTCAACAAGCTCATCTCATATATGCCAAGACAGTCACTTCCATTTTGTTTGTACAGCAGTAAACGTTCAACGTAGAACTTTTGATCCATTAATGATAATCACGTAAAAGGTCTTTGTACTACCCTTAGAATTGATTACCATCAAGCAACAATGGTTTGATTAAGATTTTGGTATTTATTGAATGAGTATCCTGGAGTCATTTAAATGCGCCGCAAATTCCAGAGTGAATCGCGTTCCTTTGGGTATTAAGTACTCTTTTATAACCACTTCTTTAATTGTTGTATTAAGTCTGCAACGACACCTGCATCTTCAAATGCTTCACCTCGAACTGGAAAATTGCAAATCAGTTATTCAGGATAAAACCCGTGACAATGAACAGGAACATTTATGTACTTAGTTGGAGTATATGAGTTTTTTGGCTATTTTAATGTAACGTTCCGTCTATCAATTGCAATAATCAAGAAGTTATTGTAATTAATTATGGACGGGCATTTTATCAATTTAAGAGAAGCCTATCTTTTTATTTATATGAAAAAATTGTTACAAAATCAAATCTTCTGAGTTGCATCATTTTCAAGTTTTTCCAATCTCATTTGTTGCTTCATACAACTTTCATATTCAATTTCGATATCATATTGGTATTGATCATCTACTATTGAACTAGCAATTTCATTTTCAGAAACAACTGTAACAAGAATCTCCCCCAGAGAATTGTCAAATTCAACCTTGTTATTTTTTATTTTCACGGCTAATAATTTATGATTTCCAATTACCCAACACTACTTCTGGTATATAAAAAGTAAATTTATTTTGTAAAGAAACAATTTATTTACTATTGACTATTATCATATTGGTTGATAATAGTCAATAAAATAAACATCCATATTCCAAATAAAAACAACAAAAAGGATCAATTTAAAAAGTATGTGGAGTAAAAAAAGATGCATGCAGATAAGCCTGCTTAAATATAAGGAATCGATGTAAGGAATGTATATTTGAATATTATCAACGACCTCTAGGGTCAAGTCGTGGAAGAGAGAAGTTCCATTAGGCAATAGACTTCTTAATAAACGAGAATAGCTTAAAAACTATTCGTCAAATATAAAATGTAACACTATTTGATATAGTGATTATAATGTTCTATAGATATCATATATTTTGTTTAAAATACAAACAACTCAAACTAATTTAACAGTAATAAATTACTCGTTTTCGTATGTCAAACTCGCACCATAGTATGAACTTTTGTTGTTATACTTCTTATCTCTACCGAGTTCTTTAATATCCAGTTCTCTATTATTGCCGTCAAGCAATTCATTCTTCATTGCCTTATCAGCTATTTGAAGGAGAATCATATTTAACTCTCTAACATCTTTATCAAAGTCATCTACTATATCATTCGAGGTAGAAATTGACTTTCTTTTTAATATTTTATCTAGTAGTCGCCTCATATTATCTATAGATTACTGTTAATAATTACTATGCCTTGCATTAACGATAAAAATTATTTTGTATTGTTTATCGTTCGAATAACCTTCACTTCAGTGATTTTTGATATTAGTTTAGTTTAATATTCGTCAAAAGATTTGATTACTTTAGACGAATCACAAATTAATCTAAAAGTTTAAAAAAGAGTGTTTCATTTCATTTTCTTGCCTCTCTGAGTAATTACGTTTGCTTCTTGTAATCACTTTAATCAACTCTCGTGGACATTTATTGCTTTATTGGCAATAAGGAAATAAAGCAAGTTGATAATCAACACTCAAGTTATTTTTGTAAATAATTGAAAATCATATATATGATTCTGCTTTCAAAAATAGCATCATGATAACTGCAAAATTTAGTTTTATTCGGTATAAATATTCCAGAACTGCGAATAACACCTAATTTATCTTCCTAAAAATAAAGGTATAACTTTATATATTCACAATTGACTGTTTAAGGTCATATTGAAAGATTTTTACTACAAAAATTGTTCTAAACGAACAACTGTGTCTACCGATTTACAATGCTATACTGGAAGTGATATAATAGTTATCTGACCAAGTCAACTTTTCCAACAACGCTTTTCGGATTCGCTCTATTTCATAAAATAATCTACATCTTCGACAATTACACACAGTTAATTTAATACTTAAATATTTTGGAGCAGATGTTGCTATAACCAACTGCCAACGAACATAAATATTCAGCAATTATACTATTATATATAAAGCAATTAATTCAATATCGCTTAAACCCTGACAACTAATATAATTTAGAAATTTACTTTTGTTTCACCTACTTTAATTCTTCGAGTAATTTCTTGTACCTACCTCGAAGTTAATCATTATACTTGTTTTATTTACAAAACTTACACACCCTAATTGTATATGAAACAACTATTTTTTAATTTCTAACTAAGGGCACTACGCTTGTATATAATACTCTATTTTAAATATGCATTAGCGAAATTTCCATAAAACCCCGAAACTAAAATTCCAAATATCTGGAAACTGCATACTCTTATTATTGAGAAGACTTATTAAATAATAATCGATAGTTGAAAATTCCGCAAATAACGTGTAACTTGAATTTGTTTGAATATAATCTCTCTGCTTCCATGTAATTGAGGCTCCAATAGAAGGAGCGGCATGAAGAGAAGTGGGAAAATCATAATAGCTAGACGGGTAATAATCTGGAAAGCTTAGATGAACATTATTGGTAAAATTACCTATTATTGCAATCCCCGTGTATGTTTTCAGATTACAGGCTCTGCTTATAGGTAATTGAGTAATTCGCCCAGTTGCTTTCAGCGAAAGAGTTTGCGCCCCAACTCCATTAATTTGTTTAGGAAGAATCCCGTAGATTAAGAAGGTCTCAATTCTATCATTATTAAAAGTTCTTCCTAAGCCAACAGATATCAAACCCATGTTTCCGGCATATTGCACTAGAAAAATCGTAGGAAGAGCATTTTTTGAAGACAGCGATAATTTCTCAGCATTGAGTGATAATGGTCCAGATAATGTGATTATTATCAATAATATTATATTCCACATTAAAATGATATCCTTTTAAGTGATATTGTTGAACCGATTAATTTTACAATGGCAAATTGCCTGACGTTTATTCGAGCTATTGTATGTTGTATAATGTTATTTCGAGCACAATCATTATTGCTATGCTCATGTCCATAAAATACAGACATTAAAATATTATTGTTTAGGATGCTATCGAATCTTTGTTCATACTTCCCTTCCATTTGATCGGACCATATAGGAATGTGTGCAAACAAAACTTTGTTTTTGTCTCCAGATAGTTGTTCATTAAGCCAATAGAAATCTGGGGATATATTATTGTTTTCCCAAACCGTATTGTCGAAAAATACAAATTTATATTCACCAACTTGAAATGAAAAGCTTGTGAGCCCAAATAACATGTTAAAGACTAATTTTCCACTACCTAAGTAGTCATGATTTCCAATCATAGTTATTATTGGGAATTTTGATTTTTTTGCAAGATCCCAATACCATTCAAATTCATCTTTCGCGCCTAGGAGAGTCACATCTCCACAGCAAATAACAAAGCTTAAATCCGTTAGTTGGTTTATGTATCTAATTGCATCCTTCAAATCATCGTAATTATTGTGTGTATCAGTAATAATTACAAATTTAAGCGTATCCTTTGTGAAGATATTTGATCTGATTCTAGAAATATTCTTATTGTTTAAATTGGAAGAGATAATATCTGCATCGTACAGATTGTAAGAAATACATCCTCCCATACTCACTACCATGCTACAGTAGATAATTACTTTTTGAATGTTTTTATTCCAGAACATTAAATTCCCAGTTGTTTGTATTTTTGTTATATTTATTAGTTGATTTGAATAATTGCCACAGCTACAATTCTTAATAATAATTTTAATGGATATCCGTCAAAAGACTTAACGTTGTGTAGATAAATAACAATAATTAACAAGACTAACGAAAAAGCATTTCGAATATTTTTCTTGTCTTAATGGAAAAATACTGTTGACTTCAGACAAACAGATTAATAAAGTTGCAAATGTATGCTAGCTTGATTTTAATCGAACAAAATAAAGTTAGTTATTCTAATAGCTTTTGTAACAGCAAATAAACAATATTTTTAAAAAATTAAAACACAAAACTGCTAATTGGAGTCAATTAACAAAACAAAAAAATATCATGACTGCTTACAGAGCCTGTTTATAACTGTACACAACATGTTATTTGTATTACCAAAGGTATAATTTCATACCTGCATAATAATCTTTTTAAAACACTTATTAAAAAATATTCACCTCAAACGATTGCAATCAAAAAGACAACTCAGTTCACATAAATACAAAGTCATACAACTGATGAAAAAAAAGTTATCTAAATTCAAACAAAGCTTTGCAGATTCATTCTTGTCAAAAAAATCTTCGTCTTCGTCGACAATAAACACTGCGCTCAATTTTTGAGCACACTAAAAGCGATATGGTTTTAAACTGTTTCAGTCAATATAATAAATACTTAACAATTCTGCCGTTATATCTAAAGCGATTAATTAAATATCACTAAAAATGGACAACGAATATAATTCTGGATGTTACTTTTTGTCACAAATCGATTTTTACATCTCGATAATTTTCTCCTACTTTGTTCCTCAAGTATTTATAGTACTTATTAGCGATTAATTATGCGCGCTCTATTCGAATTAATCAACTTCTATAATTACATTTTTCACAAATACACAACTGGTAATTTATTTACAATTATCAAGGTATCTGAGCCATTTTGGATAACATCCCAATTGAAACTTACTTATTCTGTAATGATATTTTACCAATATTTATTGCATCTCCCTCTTGTGTTGGACGAATCTCAAAATAGACTGGCGTTACGCTTTTTTTGATCGCAGCCATTTGAATTGAATCGCCTTTAAACTTATACTTTCCCGGAGATAAACCAAGATATGAAAAATAGCCATCTGATTCTGTTTGCACTTGGGCTACCATAGTATCTGATTCATTAAAAATATTCACTAAAACACGTCCAATACCGTTCCCAAATTCATCCTGTATCATACCACTAACCTCTCCCATTGGCAAGATACCCACTTCGATTTTTTTGAACTGATTTGGATCCGCAGTTATTTTGAAGCTCTTTTGCTTTAGCTTCCATGACAAATTATCAAATTTTGAATCATCTAATAATAATGTATAGTCTACAAATGATTCTAGACCTACAACTCTGATTATTTGATCATTTTTGCTTTGAAGCAAACGCCCCCCACTACATTTTACAGTTAGATTATTTGCTAAAGGCTCATTCTCATCTCTTCTACCATTGTGGTTCACATCAACGTATGCTATTATGGATAATCCACTTCGACCTACTTGGTTTTGCTTATCTGCTAAGACATGGTTATTTCCACCACCAAAAGCAAAACTTCCTTGCGCTGTTTGGGCAGTTTGAGCTACACCTCTGCTAAAATAGGAAGATACATAAGCTTGCATAAACGAAAAATCATATTTAAATGAAATGTTCACATTATTGGTGTTTGACAAGAAACTACGTTCATAACCTAAAGTCAATAGTCCTCTCTGAAAAAGTTTCTTTTCTACTTCAGCTTTATATGATATAATCTTTTGAGTGGAGTAGTTATACTGTCCATTTAGTCTTAAGTTACAACTGTTCGGTAAACGAAAACCGATTGCCATACTTGAATAAAAATTAGGCAAATCACTTAAAGTAGTCCAGCTATAATAATTACTTAAATTTACATTTATATTTTTATAGTAACCAGAAAGGACTAAATCACTTGCGCTATATGAGAAACTAGAATAAACATTTTGACGAAATCCTCCTCTAACAAAACCAGAATAATGATTCAGATGAAAAGGCATAGATACATTTGCCACACGCTCTTCTCTATAATTGTATATAATAGCTGTTTGATTCTTTACATATCTTGAATAATTAATGTCAAAAGTCATCAGTTTGAGGAATGTATAATTCATTGTTGCTTTGGTACGTACGTTGTGAGCATACTCCCCAATAAGAATTAATCCTGTAAGTGGCTGTATCGAAGTGGTAATAAAGGGAATGTATGGGCTGTTTCCAATAATAGTCTGAGAATACTCCATACCAGCTCCAAACGTCATACCACGTGTAACACCAAGCGACACTTCCGCTCGTCCGTAACGGGAATGTAACGTATCCAAAAGATAACCACCCGACACGCGATATTCTAATTCACCCTTAGGAAGAAAAGTATAGGGCGTATTAATCGTTTTCTGTTCCGAGTGTTCTTCCCCGTTGGGACCGTAAAAACGAAGAACTATATTTGTTGTACCATACACCACTGGGACTTTAAAACGGTAAAAACCAGATGCATCAGCTCTTGTGTAATCTACCAGCACATCATTAACATACAATTCGACAACCCAATCTGGCTCAGTGTTATCAGAAATTAAATAATCTCCTAAAGCTTTACGAATACTCGTTGACGCATTACTTACAGTGAAACCATCAACTGGATAAAGCATCGAAGAAATACTTTTATTATAAATACGTCCAATTTGAACCTGTTTGATTATTTTGGCATCATTATCCACCCAACGCCACATATAGCGTTGTTGACTACTATTAAAACGGGTAAAAGTAGAGTAATTTAGACATACATCAGTTTCACCACCTAACACTTCACCGCCCACACCAAACCCGAAACGTGTTTCATTGTTGTATTTTTGAGATTGCATTGAAGATATTGACCAATCTACCATCCCTCCATTTAGCATATGATAATCGCGTTTCATAATGACATCATTATTCGACACTTCTCCTCTAATTTTCGCCAAATTAGCTCGTGCAGTTGTTAGCTTCATTTGCCGCACTAAAGGAAATTCAAAATCAGCACTCAATTTAGCAGAAAGATTTCGAAAATCGAATTTGATTGCAAACCCAAAAACCTTTTCAATAGTATTTTTAGACACATAAAGAATTCCCATGTCAGACACCATATCTTTATCACTTAATGGGTATAACACATTCTTGTATCTGATCGTCTTCATCCCATAATTAAAGGTGTAAGTGTTTTTTTCCGAAACAATATATCCTGTTAAAGATTTATCGTTTTCATTTAACTTATTTTCAATTTTTAAAAAATTAAATATTTCAACAATTGGTAAATATAGTATCCCCGAATCATCCAGGTATAGCGCTGAGAAATTTTGTCTCCCAACTTTATCGATGTCTAACTGGACATTGAAAGCACTGTAAGTTAAATTACCATCCCCTGCATTTTGTGCATAAATAGATATACAAAAAATCACAGATAGAAAAATGCTTAACCAGCGTTTAGTGTGTTTCATAATTTATAAGTATCAACAGAAATATGTTACTATACATTTCCCTTTTACGAAGAAGAGTTAGTAGGGATATCAAACCTCCTCATGGAAGCAATAAATGAGATTAAATTGGAGTATATTATCTATACAAGTTTACTTGCACCATACAATATAACGACTCATTAAAAGAATGAGTTAATGGTTGTTTTGTGTATACCTAATGACACATCTTTATTCCAGAACATATTCGATTGTAATTAGACCCGTATATGCCCCTGCAGGATTTGAACTGATCGGATTAATTTGAAGTTCACCACCTATTTTAACAACACTTTCACTATAATCCGGTTTACTCTCAAAGGTAAAATTAACGAGAGGAGCACCATCAACTGTTACCTCATCAATATTCAATACTAGTAACCCACCATTACTGCCTACCATGTCAACAGTTGGAGGATATGTTATCCTGACTACTCTATTCGGAGGCATTTTAAAACTTAAGCTGGCAGAGTGACCTCCACCGCCTCCCAGTAAAACAACATCACCTCCAGGAATACGCATATCACTCGTTGTCACCTTTACACTTCCATGCGATGTTCGATCCCGAAGGGTTATGCTTCCAAAGTTGAGTCCTTGAGCGTCAACAGTTACTACTATATTATCTAGATTCTCATCAGGAAATTCAGGGAAATCTACAGTTTGTCCATTTGCTTTATTTGCACATAGAAACAAGCAAAAAGTAGTAATACAAAGAATGATATATCGTTTCATCGATTTAATATTTTTTAAATTAATCAAGTCTACTAACAGCCATTAATTCAGATTGTATTCTGTTTTAGCCAATTCCACTTTCGCACCATTACTTTCATCAGTATAACTAATCATCAGTTTACCATTTGTTAGTTTCAACCCTTTTTTAAGCGATAATTGCAATGTGAAATTTCGTTTATTCAATTCGGTATAAACACCGACTCCATTAGCAACACCTACTTCAACCGATTCTCCATTATCTGACTTAAACACAACCTTCAGATTTCCATAAGCTGACATCTCACCGGTCCTACAGATGGACAGCTTTAATTGGGCTACAGAATCATTCAGGTGTAATAGTTTAACATCTGAGAGTTCAACTTTTAAAGTTGGGGTACCCGTTCTTGCAATTATCGGGATACTGATTCCGAAAATTGGAGTTATGCTAATTGACATTTTTGTAGAATCGCTTTTAGGATTCTTTAGCCCTAATGCTGGTTCATTTTTTTCAGCTCTAAAATAAAGATGTGAACGTAGTTCTCCTGTTTTCATAGTTGATGGTTTCCTAAATTGAACCCGCACAGTCTGAGATTCCTTTGGACCAAGTACTACCCTACGCGGAAATATACGTAAGTAATCGTCAGCATAAACAATTGAACTATCCTTTTTATCTAACACAGCAAAACTCCCATCCTCATTCATCCTATAATGTGAAAAAGAAATTAAATATACTGCAGTATCTTGCCCAATGTTCGACACAGTTAAATCTTGATGCATTTTCTGTGCATCAAAAATGACACGAACTGGGGTCACCAATAAATTTCCTTGTCCGAACAAGACATTAGTAGATAACATTATAAATAATACGGGGATATATGTTCTTAGTTTATACATTTTCATTTATTTTTTTGTTTAGTTATACATAAATACTATTTCATATAGTCCAGAGTAAAATCCTATTGGGTTAATTAGGCAATTGCCCACACGCAAAGTAGCTCCCACACTTACTTCCATTTTTCCACTTGTTGAATTTACCATTTTTCCACCAACTGGAATATTTGATCTAAAATCATCCACAATCATTGAATATCCACTGTTTGAATAGATATTAACCTTCTGTGGCATCGTAACTGTTATTAAATTACCCGGGATACCTGAAACAATAAATTTTCCTGTTCCATAAGGACTCTCTATCAACTGAATAGAACCAACGGCTGTACGTTCACCATCTGGTGATAAGACAATTGATCCATCCGCTATTAAAACAAACCTCCCGAATCCAATTTGCTCTGTTTCAGTCACAATTAAAGGTGCTAAAACTTCTGTATTGATACGACCGTAAACTACACTCTGAGCTGAAAGAAAGGATGAAAAACATCCAAATAGTACAAAAAACACAATTCTAAATATTTTCATAATACCTTTCGTTTTAATTTTACCTGATAAGCTGTACGCCTATCAGGTAAAAAAGGGGTTAATTATTGATAAGCTACAGTTACCGGAAACTGGCTTGTATAAGTACCATCAGCCTGATTGCTTCCTAAAGATAATGTTGCACCAACAGTAAATCCTCCGAATCCAGTAGCGCCAAGGGTTACAATTGGGCTATCAGCTGCTGCCCCAGTACCTCTTACTAAAAAGTTGTCTACTGTTACTGTTTGCGATCCACCTACGCGTGTAATAGTGAGACTACTAGGGATTGTTACAACATAAGTTCCAGAGGGTCTACCTGTTGTAGTAAATGCTACAGCAGATGGAGTACCACCATTAAGAGAAACACCAGAATGAGCACTAGCTACGCCAGCAGTACTGATAACACAATTTCCTGCCGATGCTGATGTGTTCACCTTACCAAAGTTTAACACTGATTGATCAACTAAAGTCAGGGTTAACGGAACTCCAACCTCAACTGTAGCGGTAGCTTGAATTGGTGCTTGAGCCATTGTAGCAGGAATGGCCAATACAGCCATAAATGCAGATAAAATAATTACTTTTGTTTTCATTTTTTTTAATTTAAAAATTTATTTATTTGGAATTAATTGTAAATAACTGATACTGGAAAAGTACCGGTATAAGTATCTTCTTTATCAGTAGGGTTCAAAGTCAATGTAGCTCCCACTCCAAATATATCAGTTCCTGAGGTATTGAGAGTTCTTGTTGGAGCAGTTGCCGTAAATGCTGACAAAGTAACGGTAGTTGATGTGCTAGCTCCTGTTAAGGCTACACTTCCACTCGGAACAGTTATTGCATACGTCTTTGATGCACCGCCTGATACTTCAAAAGATATAAAAGAAGCATTAATTGGAGCATTAGGTACGACACCATTATAAGTAGGTGGAAGTACTGGAGAAACAACAACAGTCCCTTGTGATATTGGAACATTCAAATTCCCAAAATTCAACACAGTTCCCATTGATACAGAAAGTGTCAATGGAGTAGGTCCAAGTGTCACTGAAGCAGTACCTGTTTCTGACACTTGAGCCATTGCAGCAGGAATGGCCAATACAGCCATAAATGCAGATAAAATAATTACTTTTGTTTTCATTTTTTTTAATCTAAAGATTTATTTGGAATTAATTGTAATCTATTGAAATTTGAAAAGAACCAGTATATGTCGCACCAAGCGTCCCGGCAGCTACTGTCAAAGTTCCACCAACCGATATTGCTTGTTTACCGGCTGCATCAAGAGTACCTGTGATAGCACCTTGAATTTGATCAGAACCTGTTCCACATTTTGCCTTTATATTATTAATAGTCAAAGTAGTAGATGCATAAACGACCGAAATTGTTGCCGGTAAAGTTACAGCGTAGGTTCTGTTAGCATCCCCGCTCGCCTCATAAGTGGCACTAGTACTGGTTCCACCTTGTTTAGTTAGTCCGGAAACAGTTACTACTCCATCTGTACCTAAGGTAGCAGTACCACCTGTTGTCGCTGTTACACCAATTTTTCCAAAAGCCATAGGAAAACTCTGAGTAAGCGTCATTGGATTTACGATTTCAACAGCCGACACTGTGTTTGTTGAATTCGATTGTGCCAACACTTTACTTGGAGCTGCAGCTATCGCAGCAACTACCAAAAATGAGAATAAAATTTTTTTCATAAAAATAAAAATTAAATTGATTAAATTAATTAAATTAAAAATACAGTTTTGATTTGATTTACAACAATGTTTATATTTAAAATATTTGGAATTCCAAGATTGATTAGTGAATTACATGTTCATTTCTTTAAAGCAAAGTAACGACTTATTCTCATTTCATTAACGCCATATTTATTGATTAAAGTCAAGAAATCTTAAAGAACTGAATACCTATTAATAAAAAATCAATTACACTCATCGAACACAGTTCGGCATGATAAACTACAACGAAAAGATCTAACAAATGCATTGAAATGTAATTTAAATCTACTCAAAGACAGAAACATAACGCAGAACTAATATTTAGTTTGTACTTACACACACTCAAAAGAGAATTACGCAGATTACAAACATATCGAACAGATTAGCAGTCAAACTAACCATTAAAAAAAAGCAATGGAACAAATAATCTATTGAAATAACATTTTCAAAGAAAGTGAGTGAACGTAATTAGAAATTTCAAATCCCCAGCGCCCTCCCATAAGAGGGCGCTAAAGATTATCAGCAGAATCAAAATAAACTAAACAAAGCATTCCCTTTTCCAGTTACCCGGCAAAAAAATTAAATAGCAAATATTCAATAGTTAATCCAGCACCAAACTCATAACAACTAATAAGCTATGAGAACGACTATTAACACCTTAATAATCATTTATAATCCACAATTGCAGCAGTGATAGTCGTGAGCTTAGGAATGAACCCTAATAAACTACTTTATACACTTTAGTTTCTTCATAATTGCTAACAGTTACAACATATACTCCGTGTACGAGTAAGCCCATGTCTACTTTTTCTCCTCCGGTAATTGCTTTGCGAGCTACTAATACTTTACCACTAGCATCCATCACACTTGCCGAATAATTACCAACCAGTGCCGTCAAATCAACAATCAATTTATCGGAAGCTCGATAAACTTTTGCATTCCAACCGGTTT
>Ga0302167_10000200_pt1 | contig 31809 bp, 31 predicted proteins | sample I_Fen_N1_1_FD_193496 | JGI IMG/M metagenome (GOLD analysis project Ga0302167, IMG submission 193496) | Peat permafrost microbial communities from Stordalen Mire near Abisko, Sweden - I_Fen_N1_1 | ecosystem: Environmental > Terrestrial > Soil > Wetlands > Permafrost | place: Sweden: Abisko... | reverse complement strand
GTTCCTTTATTTTATCATTTACAGAATCAATTTGACTTTGGTCTGCACTTAAACGTCTTTTTTTTTCATTTGGTGTTAATTCAAAAGATGTACCATCTGAACTCATTCCTGTCTCACTAGTTTGACTTGCTTGTCTTGCCGCCATCAAGGCTTGTATATTTTTTACTTCTGCTTGATAATCATTAATACGTTTTACCGTTTCATTATATGTAATTGAAGTATTTTCATATTGCCAAGTAGCATTAATCTTTTGGTCAGCCAATTTTACTTGAGTCAATGTTTCAACTGTTTGTCCTTCTGAATTTAAATAACTAATTGTATCAGTAATTAATCCTGTATTAGTAATATAAGTTTTTCCATTAGCATCCATTTGAGAATCTAAATTACCAATCTTACCTTGTAATTGTTCAACTACTCCAGCTAATTGAGTTTTTTGTTGTGTTGATAAATTTTCTTGTGATGATAAATTTTGATATTCAGAATACAAACCTTGAACAGTAGTAATATATTTTTTATACTCTTCTGTATTAGCTTCAGTATTACTTCTATGTTCTACTTGTGCTTTAGTTTCTTCTTTAATTGTATCTGCTATTTTAGCATCTTTTACTAATTGTTGTGCATTAGCATAATCATTAGCACTAACTCCTGATTTTTTAAAAGCTTCTTCCTGTGTTCCTAATTCTTTATTTACATCATCAAGTTCACTATTTAATTTTGATAATTGAATTACGGAACTGTCAGAATTATATGAATCCATATTATCTTGAACATCTTTAATTTCAGCTTCAATTTTCTTTTTCTTTTCTAACGCATCTTGATATTTTTTTTCTGATTTAGTAAGTTCATCTAATTTTGATGAAGCAGTTTTTGTATCACCATTTTTAATAGCTTCATTTACACCTTCAATTGCACTTTTCAATGATTTAGATTGAGTTTCAACTTCTGCTTGATGTTGTTTATAATCATAGAAAGCCTTTCCAGCAACTCCAACTATTATCGCAAGTGCAGTAATTGCAAGTCCTAAAGGTGTAGCTAAAAATTCTACTGATGCTACTACCGCCTTTTCAATTCCACCAGTAATTAAAGTCCATGCACCAGCTATCCCAGTCAAACCTGCCGTCTCTGCTACTACTTCCGCTTCTGCTACTGCAAGTGCCTCCGTTGCAATTACCGCTTTTCCTTGTGCTACTGTAAGTGCATCTGTTGCAAGCATAACTTCTGCCTCAGCTACTCCAACGGCTACAGAACCACTTGCATGAGTTGCTTGTGCAGTAGATAATGCTTCTGTGGCAATTAAAGCACGTGATTCTGCTTGTGCTAAAGCTTCGGTAGCTAATGTTGCTTCTGCTTGTACTACTACAAGTTCTTGCGTAGCTACCTTTGTAGTTCCCAAAAGCGGAGTCATTCCAGTTAAAATACCAACAAACTTAGAAAATCCATTTGCTAAAACGTTAGCTGAAGCAGTATCCATTAATAATTTATTCATTGTAGCTAATTTAGATATAGCTACAGTTGCAAGTCCAATTGTGCTAATAAATGCTATTGTCTTTCCATCTACTTGACCTAATACATTTAATAATTGAGTTACCTCTGTTACTAAAAATTTAGCAGTATCAGAATTCATCATCTTATTCATAAGACCTTCATAAGTTGCCTTTAATGAACCAAGTCGACCTTCAAGTGATTCTGAATATTTATTTTGTGCATCCATAAGGGCATTAGTATCTGTTTGTGTAGCATTGTATAATAATTGTTGTTGATTCATACTATTCATAATTGCAATGAATTTTGAAGATTGGTTCACACCTGCTAATTTATTTGCAACGTATTGTCTATCAGAATCACTCATTTTTGAAAATGCAACAGATGTATCTTTTAGTATATCTGTTAAATTTCTTAATCCTCCAGTTGATGAATCTCTAGTAGTAATATTAAATCTATCGAGTGTTTTTTCAGCGTCTGCCATTTCTTTTTCTGAAATTCCAAGTTCTGCACCAAGTTCCTTTTGTTTTAATATTCTAGCAGATATCATTTTTAAAGAATTAGCAAATTCTGAACCTTCTAACCCAGTTTGTTGTATGAAAGCTCCAGCCATAGACATATATTCATCCATAGACATTTTTGCATTAGACGCAACGCTTCCTCCTCGTTTTACAGCATCTGTCATTTTTTTTATTCCATCAACGAAATCAAATTGCATATTCTTAGATATTGCCACTAAGGATGTACCGATCTTAGTTGTTGCTTGTTCTGCATTCATTCCTTCTTTTGTCATTAATCCAAATTGATTAGTTACACTTGCTAAAGTCTTAGTAATATCAGCCGAATCTATTCGAGATACATTTGCTAACCAAAGGTCAGGTTTTACTTTAGACATAACTTCCTCAACTGAACTTTGAGCATTTGCATATGTCTTAGCAATCGTCATTATTTCATTTCCCGATTTCCCATACTCAATACCCATTTGAGTTATTTTATCTGACATATCCGAAAACTGTTCTTTTGATATTTCCATTGTGATACTTATATCTGTAAAGGCAGTATTTAATTTTTCTGCTTGTTCAAAACAATTTGTAAATTGTGTCCTTACTTCTTGAACTGCTTGTGCTATTCCATAAAATATCCCAGCCGAAGCTAAAAATGAAGAAATTCCTGTAAAAAATCCACCACCATTAGTTTCTTTTAATGAATTAACTAATTGTTGAGTCTCATTAGTAGTTATTTTCATATCTGTATTAACTTGATTTAAACCATTCTTAATTCCATTAAAATTCATACCATCTACTTTTGTTAAGTCTTCTTTTAGTTTATTAATTTCTAATTCTGTGGCTTCTACAAATCCCTGTGGTAATTTATTCCCAAATGTTTGTTTCATTTTATCCAATCGTATTTGTGCATCTTCTAATTGTTTTGATAATGTAACTATAGAAGATTCATTCATCATAGAAGTATTCATAATGGAATTAAGAGCACTCTTCATATCTTTTAAGGAATTTGCTTCTTGTACCATTTTTTCAAGTTTTGAAATATCTGATTCATTTATAATTCCATTTGATTTTAAAACGTCAAGTTGTTTGTAAGCTTCTGTCTGTTGTTTTAAAATTTCTTGTTCTTGTTGTAATTTACTTATATTTGTACTATCATCTTTTAATTGTCTTTTATTTTCCGATTCAACTAATTTATTATTCAAATCTATTTCTTGTTGAAGTTGTTGTATTCTTTCTTGTTCCTGTTTTTGTAAATTCTTTTCCTCAGTTTCTAATTGTTTTACTTGTTCTAAATATGGTTTAATATCATTATCACTAAATGTAATTCCTGTTTCCTTTCTATTATTTATTCCTTCATATAAAGAATTTAAATCTGTTTTTAATTTATCTATTGATTCAGTATTTATTAATCCATTTAATTTTAATGAATCTAACGATTTTTGTGCATTTTGAATATTATTTAATGTAGAATTTAATTTTGTAACATTTTCTGTTACTGTTGTTACCACTTGCCCAAATGGTTTTAAGTCATCTCCCATTTTTTGAAACTGTTGTGTTTGTTTTGTAACTTCATTTAAATTTGTTGCAACATTTTGAGTAACAGTAACTATATCTCCAAAATTTTTTACATTTGTTTTTAACATTTCACCATTTAGTTTTTCCATTGACGACATAGCTTGATTTATAATTTCATTAACATTTCCTAATGAAATATTTCCACCTAAACTACTTTTAAAAGTATTGGCTAAATTAGTTAAATTCTCTAATTGTTTAACCACATCTGAATTAGCGATATTTATATCCAAATCTATTTTTGTATTATTTAATGTTTTTATAAGTGTTTGAAGTTTTCCGTCTATACTATCTTTACTTTCTAATTTTAAACCGAGCATTATTGAGTTTTTATATTCATTTGCCATTATTATTATTCTCTCCTTTCTATTTTAAAACAAAAAAGAGAGTGTTAATAAATAACGCCCTCTTACTTTTTCTTTGTATATTTTCTTTTAGGTTTGCTTTGTTTTTCTAATTCTTTAACTATATTATCTTGAAACTCTTTCATTACAACTTCATCACCATTTTGTATTTTCATTAATTTATCTACATCTAAATTTAAACTTGATAAGGTTTTTTGCATTTTTATTCTAGAAGTCATACTTTCTTTAAATTCAATTAATTTATCATTTAATATAGATAACTTTCTTGTATCTTCTAATTTATTATCATGTGCAACTTCTAACATAATGTCAATTAATGTTTGTATTATTTGTTTAAATTCTCCATCTGAATAATTTAACATTTCATCTAATTGAATATCGTCAATACTATTCCAATCTTCTTCTATATTTGTTAAATTCGTTAACATGTACCTCATTATTTTCACTGTATTATTAACTTTAATATCGGATAATGACTGTTCTAAATTATTGTCAATTTTTACTTCAATAGAATTATTTCTAATCATTAATGCTAATTCAATATAAATTTCTTTTTTAAACTCTGGGTTAATAATTTGATATTCTCCATATGTAACTCTAATTTTCTTTTTTATACTACCATCTTTTAATTTAGCCATTCTTATTCTCTCCTTTAATTTTAAGATAACAAAAAAGAGATCATTTATATAATCTCTTACTAATTTTTCTTATTAAATTGTTTTGTATCACCATTTTCAATAGCTTTATTCACACTATCCATTTCTTTTCTTAATTCATCAGCTTTTTCTTGAACTATTTGGTCATGTGTTTTATAATTTCTAGTCAAATACATTATCGAACCTATAACTAAAATACTACAAATTACACCAGATATTATTTTAAAAAACATTACGTCTTTTTCTTTCATTATAACCACCCCTTATAGAATGATTATAACAAATAATAGATAATTATTCCAACTATTTTATATAGCTTGATTTAATTTTGCATTTTCTTGAATTTCTTTTAATTTGTCATTAATTAATTGCTTCCACTCTTCATTCTCATTATTTGTCCAGTATGGTATTTCTAAATAAAAATAACTTTGTTGAATTGCCTTTATTCTTTTATACCTATCTTTCAACTGTTGATAGTGAAGTTCTTGTTCTGGAGTTGTATTATTTTTTGTTGAAACTTGATGGTTATACCCATTAATTTTGTAATGTTGTTGCCCATTTACTTCTATAATTAATTTTAATTCTTTAATCTCATTATCAAATGGTAGTTGATAATTTGTTTTAGGATTAATAGGAACGTTAGTACATTTATTTTCATGTAATATGGTATAATTTAATGTATTTAAATATAATCTTACTTTTTCCTGAAGGAATGATTCATTTCTTTCTTGCACACACTTAGGACACCTAAATTCAATACTATTAGCCCCATTTATTTCTCTTTGATAATTATCATGTTTATTCTCTGAACATTTCCACCAGATGACATTCCCACTATTAGGAGTGTATTCAAAAGGATATTTGTCATTTTTATCAGACCATATTTTATCTAAAAACTTTTGTCCATAATTATCTGTTATATATTGACCTAACGAATCTTTAGGATGTACTCTCCCATGATAATTAATACAACAAGGACATCTTTTCCCTTTACTAAAATTATCACAACTAGTTTCATAATCATCATGATAATCTTTTTCTCGACATTTTATAAATATTTTAACATTGCTACCCTTATTTAATTCAAATGGATTAATTATATTTGCATCACTCCAATATTTAGTCATAAAATCTTTATCAATATTATCTATGCACCATTGCGCAAAAGAATCTTTAGGATGCGTTAATCCTGTTTTATGACTACAATAAGGACATCGATTACCATTAACAAAAGTAACTGGTCTGCATTCATATGATTCATGATAATAAACATCTATACATTTAATCCATATATGTTTATTATTTTTACAACTAATCTTCCAAGGATTAACAACCTTATTCTTTTTATAATCCCAATACTTATCCAAGAAATTTTCACCTAAATTATCAATTCCCCATTGTGCAAAACTATTACATTCAGTACATATAATTTGATAATCTTTGTTGACTGTTATTACATCAACTCTTCTTGATTCATCTTTATGTTTTTTATTTTCTAAGCATTTAAAATAATATTTTTTACTACTTTTATAACTAGTTTCACTAGGTTTACAACTATTTAAATCATAATCCCATCTATCTAATATATCTTGTCTATTATTTTCAATACACCAATCTTCAAAAGTTATACATAAACCACATGATTTAGTATTATCAGATTTTAAATCACTAGTAGATATAGATTTATTTGTTAATTTCCCACAATCACATCTACACCACCAATACTTCATACCACTTTTATTTTTACTTGTTCTACCTTCATCTAATTCTATAACTGTTAATTTATTAAATTTTTCACCTATTAAATTTTGAAACTTTCCATCTTTACTCATTTATACATTGACCTCACTTAAATTTATTTATCAACCAATTAACAAAAATAGGAACTCGGAGACGGTCAATAAAATCTCCTTTAGTTAAATTAATAAGTTTCGAACCTCATTAACTAACTTTGTTCCATATCTATATTATAACACTCTTACGAGTAAATTATAATCAACTTTTAAGGTCTTTGCCATAATTCTTTCCTGTCTTCATAAGTAACCCAAATAGCGTCCCAATTCATTCTCCATATTGGATCACTTTCATCACCGATAAATATATCAATATCTATAATATCTTTACACTTATCATAATAATTTTCTTTTTCTATATCAATAAAGTTATCTTCTCTAAATTCTGATTGTTCTTCATTGTCTTTTATGACTAAATCATTTTGACATTCATCTAAATATTTACGAGCAATTATTTCATTATCACTCATTTCTTTATACCCTTTTAATTCAATTGTCTCTTTATCCATATGTATGACAATTATGTCATTACCTAATTCTACTGTAGAATCTTCATTTAAATCATCTAATACAAAATCCATAAATCCTATGTCATCTTTTAATATAGGAGTTTGTCCATTATATAAGATTACCTTATATTCTTCTGTCTTCAACTTATTTATAAAGTCATAAATCTTATTTTCATTTTCTATTAGTTCTGCATTATTTAAAAAGTCCTCATAATCTTCAATATCCCCTTGTCCTTTAATTTCATTCTTTTCAAGATATCTGCCATAACCAACCAAAACTTTTCTACAATCCATTTGCATTTTTAAATAGTAATCTTCTCTTGGGTATTCATTTTTAATACATTCCATATTAACACATCTCCCTTGAATTAGGCTTAAACATGTGTTATCATTAATCTTGTTGAGGGATTAGGTGATAACTACTTTTGTTATTGCCTTATTTTTATATCCTTGGATAAGTTAGATTGTTTTTCCTCACTTACCTTATGTATTCATATTACATCTTTGAATACTGTATGTCAACATTTAATTTTAAAATATTTATTGCTACATACTATATGTTGAGGTATAATATAATTAGTCAAAGGAGGTAATTGCTTTGAAAATTAGACTACAAGAAATATTAGACAACCAAAACATAACGGTATATTCATTATCTAAAGAAATAGGTGTTGCTCAAAATAATTTAGGCAAACTTATTAAAGGTGAAACGACTTCTATTAAGTATGATATATTGGAAAAACTCTGCATTGCTTTAAAAGTTACTCCAAGTGATATATTTGTAATAAATTATCCTTATACTGATTCTTTAGTACACGATACTTCTAATGAAGGTTATATTGAGTATACTAAAGACATAGAAAATATGGAAAATCACTATGAAGAGATCGAAAACGAACGTATAGAAAATGAAAAATACTACAATGAAAATAAAGAAGAACTTGACCGATTGTTTTTAGACTATCATATTAGATCTGATTCTGAATTAAAATTAGATAAATTAATTTCAAAATTTATAGATATATTAATAGACGGTCTTTTCTTAAATATAAATTTTGATTCCTCAGTAAAAGAAACATTTCAAAAATCTAAAGGACATGATTATTTTACAACCAATTTAAAGGTTAATAAATTTTACACTTACTTTTATCGTTTTCTTAACCATTATTCAGATAACAAAGATTTTATAAAAACTTTAGATAATATCAAACATATATATAATAACGGTGGATTGGAAAAATTGTCAGATAATGAATTGAATAATCTAAAAGAAAAAGTAGAATTTTTAATTCATGAAGATAAACAAAAAGACTAGCAAAAAAATCGCTAGTCTTACATATTATCCATATTTATTTAATAATTAAAGCATTATATTTATCAATTAAATTTTGATAAAATTCTACGTTCTTTTCTGCACTATCTATTGCAGTTTGATCTGCCGTATATACAAATTGACCATTTACATAAGTCTTAACACTCTTTTGATTCTTAGCTTTTTCTAATTGTAATTTCGCATCTGCTAATTTATCTTTATATTGACTTATTAAAGTTTTATAATAATCATTCATTGTATCATCTGCTGATTTTACTTTCTTAACAATAACATTTGTTGTATTCACTACAGTTGTATCGTTATTAACTGTTCCATTATTGATAATACCATTATTTATACTTCCTGTATTATTTAAAGTAGTAGTATTAGCATTTGTTATACTATTGTCTACTTTATTTTCAACATTAGATGTAGCATTAACTGTATTGGAATTTACATTGTTATTAGTAGTATTCTGAATCCAAACTCCATTATTATCAATTTTAAAACTATCAACTATAGTATCATGAGCCATATACCCGTCTTGTCCAAAATAATACCATTTCCCATCAATTTGCTTCCACTCTGCTGAAACTCCTATAGAACTCACACCTAATACTGTAGTTGTCATTATAACTAAAGAAATCATTCTTTTCACTAAATTACTTTTCATTATATTCATCCCCTATAAATAGTATTTTTCTAATTATACCATTTATAAGAGTATGTTACAATATTTTCATTTTTATATTTTGTATTAAATTGTAATTATTAACAACTAATGATATAATTATAATGCCATCTTAAAATAAATCTTCTCTATGGGGGAGGAGGTGAATAGTACATATGAAACACAACGACAATAAGAAAATTATTTTAGCAGTTATTAAACTTGCGACAATAGTTTTCCAACATTTCTGTAAGTAACTAATAGGGACAAGTATAGTTATGAAACTTTAAAAACGCTACCGACATTGCGTAAGATGGTAAAGTAAAATAATTAGAAAGTCCTTATTCATTTTTGGATATAAAAATAAGGCATCAGCCGACATTCTGATACCTTTGTACATATGAAACTTTATTTTTAAATTCTTTATAGCTTTTCTACAATTCTTATTATATTGGTCACGTGACAAAATGTCAATACTTTTTTTATTTAAAATATGTATATGTCATAATTCAATCCATTCTCATAATTCAAATCATATATTTTTATAACCTATTCCAATTTTTACAATTTTATGGTACAATATATTTGCACTAGAGAGATGAAAAACAAAGATTATTCATTATAATCTTCTCTTGTGGTGCTTATTTTATATATTTTATTGTACCGATATGGTGGGTCGGTGGTTATACGTTTTCCGCCTTCAAAGGATTATTGAAAATATAATCTAAAGGAGGTGTTGCTATTGGATATGTTTAATTTTATTATTAATATAATTGAATTGCTAGGTATTATACTCATTTTATATAAGGCACTGAATTCAAAAAATCTAGTTAAAATTCATTATAAAAATTTTAGTTTTGAGACAACTGAAAAAAGCACCCCCACTAAGTAGTGCCTTTCAGTGATTTAGTATTAACTTACATATCAATTCAATAGTCCTTTGAAAAAAGTAAAAACGTGATTATTATTTAGGACTAGCTTAGTGCTTCAACACTAGGCTTTTCTTATTTATATTATATATTACTGTCAGTATTATTACAATAATTATTTTAACCTGTTTTACCATGTCTTATACATTTATTTTAATCCATCTTATATTGTCTTAGATTGTTATCTTATATATTTTATTTATTATATGCCCCAAGTATTTTTTAACTCATTTACCAATTGCATTGCCTTAGTATCTCCTCCATTTTTGTCAGGGTGAAACTCCATTGCAAGTTTTCTATAGAACTGTTTATACATAGATTTATCTTCTTCTTTTATAGCAACAGAATTATTACCAAACACTCCCCCGAAATCATAGTTTTTCCATTTATCTTGTTGTGCCTTTTTTTGAGAATCTACAAAGTCACACATCTCTCGCCATAATTTATAATTATTAATTTCTCCATACTTATCCCATATATCTTCAAATTTATACTTACCCATAGAGTATGGTTGATATGAAGTTTTCCAAAGGTTGTATGCTTCTTCGTATCTATTTTGCTTATTTTGTCTAAGTTCTCTAGCTATTCTATCAGCTTCATCCCTTTTTTCTTGTCTCTTTTCATATGAAGTCATTTGAAGTTCTAGTTTTATATATAGTTTTTCCAAAATATCATAATCTAAATTATTATCATAGATGCATAGTCTTTCTACATCATCTATTTTACCATTTATAAATGTTCCTTTAAGTTTATAATCTTTATATATACATAAATATTTTGTTGTGTCTAAATAAGCTTCTGATAGTTGATATGTATTATTATCTACATTATTATTTTTACTCCAATCAATTGCACTATCATCTTCTTCGTCCCAACATTTTATAGCTTCTTGCCATTCTAAATCTCTACCAAATATACTATAATATGTTCTATCCTCTTTTTTATCTGTATTACAATCATATTTTTGATAATCTGAATATAAATCATGATTACATTTATCATCTATATACTCTTCAAATAACTTATGATTAAAAAATATTGGCAAATCATATTTTTCTTTTATTATTACTGCGTTAATCTCTCTAAATGTTATTTCCTTGGCTTCAAATCTAGCAACTAAAGTTACCATGATTGTTTCATCTGAATCTATTCTATTTCTTAATTCAGTATTTAATGTAAGTGTATCTAATAATATCTTTTCAGTATCAATACTTTCTTCTAGTTGTATTAATTCTTTTGGTGTTTCAATTATTTCTTTTGTATCATTTTCAAAAGTAACATCGATGTTACTTTTAGATTCTTTATTTGACTTTTTGAATCCCTTTACAAGTTCTTTTAATTCTCTTACACTCATATTTTCAACATCATTATTAACTACAATATCTTCTACCTGTTCTGTGTTAAGTATAGATAATTCTATTATTTTAGTACCACCCAATTTTTCAACTTTGTATTCAATTTCTTTTGGGACTGTGTTAATTAAATTATATGCTTTCATATATCTACTTGCAGTCATTTTAGTATAACCAACATTTAACTCTAACCAATTTTCCCATTTTCCATGTTTTATTAAGCCTTTTGCCATAGTTAGCCATTGCCCAATTTTTATAATACTTTGTTCAATATTATCTTTTGCTTTATTTATTTCTACTACACAATTTTCTAATTCTATCTTTTTTGTTTCTTCTAGTTCTTTCTTCATAATTATATTTCCTTTCTTAATTTATTATTAAGAAGTTTTAACTAACTTTTTTACTAATACACTTCTTATTGTGTTCAATAACTAGAAGGTCACGATTTCTTTTCCTAACTTCATTATACATATTTAAAAATGATTCTTTTAATTGTGCATTTTCTATTAATATTTTCTTATATTCTTCTTCTATGTAGTTAAATGCATCTATATATTTTAATTGAAATTCTCCAAATTTCTTGCCATTCATTCCTAAAACATATTTCAACATTAAATCTTTATATAATCTGTAAGTTGGTTGTTCTTTGTTTTGAGAATTTATGTAAGTATCATCAACCATAGTAAAACTGGTACTTATAGATGACGGTACAAAATTGTACTCTCCTATTTCTTCAACTATTTTTCTAATATCTCTCATGATTATCTTAGGTTCTTTCCCAATTACATCTGCTAATTCGTGACTTAAAACATAAGGTTTGTTGTTCTCATCGAAATATACTTTTATACCAAGTTGTTTAATTAATTGCACTTGAATATTATCATTTATATCTTCTTCACTTTTATGTATTCCATTAACTTTAAACCACTTGTTCTTAGAAATATCATTTAGTATTTCCTTCTGTTCTAAAGTTAATTCTTTAATAATTTTCTCTCTATCTTGAAAATAATCTTCATATACATAGTTAATTCCCGCTCTTATATTTGAATATATATTTTGTCTATATCCATATGTCCCTTCATTGTCAATATTATCTTCACTAAAGAAACCATCCCTTACTAGTTCAAAGCAAAGACTATTCATTCTATCTACTTTTAATTTTTTATCTTTGCTATTGAGCCGTTCAGTTGTCATATAATGATAAAATAATCCAATGTTTTTAATTTTTCTATCAATAGTTCCTTGAGTTAATCCTTTCTGTTTCAATGTTAGTTCCCAACTTAATAATTGAGTAGTCACCATTTCCTTTAATTGTAGTTCATCAATAAATTTTGTTTTCATGTTTTTATTCTCCTTCTCATTTTATATTTTATTTTTTTGAATGTATTTTCTCTCATACATTCCTACCATACTTCTTTATTTATTAATTTTAGATAAATCGGCTGAAACTAGCTACTGATTCAGCCATAATTACCTATACATTCAAATTAATAAAATCGGTATGAGAAGTACCGTAGCAATGTACATTTTAGTTTTCTAAATTATTCTAAGTTCTTCTAAGGGACTTAAAATAAGTATTCACTTTGTTATTTTATATATTTTATTAACTGGATTAATTTCATTATAATTCCAATCATAATCAAAGTCAATACTTATTTTATATATTTTATTATTTCTAATTAAAATACTACTTTTATTCTTTATATTACGAAAAATCATATCCTTTTGATTTTAATGTATCTCTTATTATATTAACCAATAATTTCATATCATCTAATGTATCTTGTGTATGTTCTAATATTGGTGTTTCATTATAATTTTCTGAGAACCATTCATATAAATACTCATATGTAACCTCATTTTTATTCCATGAGTTTGAGACCGGGTGAAGTTCATCGTTCTTAATATAAAGTGTTGCAACTAAAGAATTGCCTTGTATCTCATATTTAGATTGTAATGAATCAATCATAAGATTCAATCTTTCATATTCTTCAGGTTGATATTTAGAATACCAATTTGTGATTATATAATCATATGCAATTTGTTTTGATTCTTCTAATGCTTCTTTAAGTGCGATTCCTAAATTTTTAATTAAATCAGCATACATTTCTTCTATTGAATTAAAATCTGCCATGTTTATTTCACTTCCTTTTTTATAATTTAATATATTTTATTTATTTCCGAACTTTTCCTCAGTAATTCTAGCAAATTTACTGTACATATCTTTTGCAATTCCAACACTCTTATCACAAGTAATATTATTGGAATTGATAGCTATATAATAATTATCTTTATCTTCTTTAATAATTGCGTATCTAGTTTCAGTACTTCCATCTGATTTCTGAAATAATATTTCTTTATCTGCATTCCCTCGAATAAGTGAATTAAATCTAAACCATCTATAAATACCTTTTGATTGTTTTAATAATAACTGATAGCTAGGTTCTATCCTGATCATTACTTCAGCAAATGTAATTTCTTCTCCATCATTAAAAATATCTAATTCTATTAACATTTCTTTAACTGATTTGTGTGTTTTTGGATTAATTATATTTAAAGTTTCTTCTGATATCATTGGATTGTTCATATAATTCACTTCCTTCTCATATTTGATTTTTATACTTATATACTAATAAAAAGACACTAGATATCTAATTTATCTAATGTCTTTATGATTAATATACAATTTTATAATTTATCATAGGTTAAGGTTGTACTACTGCATTTCCTACAGTTCCTTGCCCCACTATTCCTGATGAAATAGGATTATTAGGGTGTCACACTAATAACGTTAGATGTTCCTTCATAATCTCCGTCAGTTACAACTAATCTAAAGTCATAAGCTGATGTTGTTGTTAATCCATTAACAGTTGTTGCTGTTGATGCACTAGTTAATGCACCACTAATATAAATTCCACTTGTACCACTAGTAGCTACTGAAGCCCAAGTTGAACCACTTGAAAGTTTATATTGTAAATCAACTGTTGTTGCTCCTGTTGGTGCAGTAAATGTTAATGCTACTTTTCCAGCAACAGACGATGTTCCTGCTAAATCTGAAATTGCAGAAGCTGAACCATTAAGTGCAGATAAAGATAAGAAAAGTGGATTTCCATCGTCATCTTTTAATCTAGCATCCCCCATTATCTTTATAGTTACTTCAAATTTTGATGGATTACTTGCATCAAAAGTTAAACTTAACGAGTTTTCAAATTTTACATTAGGAATATCAAGAGTCATTAAATCCATAGAATTATCATAATAATTTGTAACTAATACTCTTGCAACTAATCTTCTTGAAGGTGTTGTTGAACCACTTCCAGCAACTTTAAATGTATAAACACCATTTGTTGGTATTGTAGCCATATAATTAACTTCTACTATGTCTCCCACTGCTAAACTAGAATCTGTTATTGTAAACTTCTTAGCATCTGAGGCATCTACTATTGCAGTCAATGTTTTATTCAAACTGCCTTCTCTTGCCAAACTATGAAAATTAGTAACACTAGAAGCAAATGGTGCTTTCTTTAAATTAATAGTAATTGTTCCATCAGTAGTAACTGTAAAAGTTTCAGTTGTATCAAATGCTTGGGCACTTGAATTAAGTTTCATACCGTTACTTCCTAAAGTTTCTGCTAATTGTGGGAATGATATTGTTTCTGCTGTAAATTTTAATGTTCCTGATTTTGGAAGCCCCCATGTTATTACATCTATTCCTTGTGCTGTTGCTGTTTTTGTATCAGCTTTAATGTCTAAAACTACTGAGTTTCCTTGTGGAAATTTTAAAAGTAATGCACCAGTCGATTTGTTAAAAATTCTAATATCTGATGCGTTTAATATACCAAACATCTCATTAATATTTGCTATTGCCATGTATAATTCCTCCTTTAAATTTTGTTAGTTTATTTTTATATAATAAAAAAAGTCCTTATTATTAATAAGAACTTAGTTATTCATTTTAATTTATTATCAATTTATTATTCTTTGGTAATTTAATTTTGGTATCTTTCAACCAATTAAAATTTGGTACGTTCTCAAATGTAAATTTATAACTACAAAATTGCATTTTAGTGAATTCATTACCTTCTTTGATACACATACCATTATAAATGTAATTTAATTGCCATATAGTTAAATCATCCATATCTTTATTTAATTTGTAATTTGTCCCTATACTTATTATTCCAATAACATCTGTTATAGTCATTTCATTTTCTTTTTCTTTTTTTCTTTCTTCTTCTGCATATCTTTTTACCTGCTCTTCTAACATTTTTCGTATATTGGGATCACTATGGTGTTTCATTTTAAATTTTGGTTCATCGGTTTCAAGTTTAGCCATACCACAACAACAAATAGTTCTAATTAATTCGCTGAATTCTTCAAAGTTTTCATTACTTAGTATAAAAATAAGTTGCTCTTGTTCATTAGATATACTGATATATTTTTCATTAATATTTTTATTTATTTCATCTGTTTCTTTTATATCTAGAAAAAATATTAATGACATTATTAACATATCTGAAAATGGAATATAGTCTTTTCTACCTTGTTTTTTATAATAGTCATCTATTATAAATAAAGTGACAAAAAAGCTATCATTTTTAGTTATTTCAATTAATTCTTCATTCATATTTAAATGTTCTTTTTTAAGGGTAAATAGAGATTGATAACTTGAATATCTTAATAATCCTACATTATCATCATCTATATCCCGTAAACGAGGTTGTTTAACTTTTATATTCATATAAGGAATTTTTAATGCTCTAGCTAATCTATATTCTAAATCATTAATTATCATAATTTTCACCTAATATTCTTTTTTTGAAATTTTTATTTGAAGATAGATTTTTTGTAAACATAAATCCTTTAAACATTAACAATATAGCATCATTTTCAGAATTAATTGACATTTCTTTACATGAATTTTCAGTTATTTCACCTAAGCCATTAATGTTAGCACCTTCTAAACAATCACTTAATTTACTTTTTATACTGTATATTCTAGAATCACCATTAGATAATTCTTGTATACTAGTTCCTTTGCAAATTATTTTTATCATAATATATATATTAGATAGTTCTTTACTTTTTTTAGTTTGTTCAAACGAAATAAGTATTAAAGGCATCTCAGCATTCATAATTATATCAGATTGTCTTTTAAATAATAAAATTCCATGAACTCCATTTCCATTTGAGTCAAAAACAGTTTTTTCATCGAACAGATCGAAAGGGTTTTCTAGGTCATCTTTTTCTAAGCAATTACTATATGGGTAGTAAATTAATTTTTGAAGCAAATTATCTTCTAATACACATTTTTTTATATAATCTTTGAATACTTTAAAACTATCTAATGATTCACTCATTTACCACCACCTCCATCTAATATTTTTAATATTTAAACCATTTCAAGAATGACTCTATCACTAGCTTACAGACTTCATATTTCAACATAAAATCATTCTTTTAAATGGTTGTCTTATATATTTTGTTTTTACATACCTGTTAACTGAACTACTTGAGTAGATATTGTTGAACTATCTGTACTATTAACAAATGTTACAGTAAATGATTTACTACTATTAACACTAACATTTTTAACTAAGAACGATGTATTAGACTTTCTAATAATTGTAATTGATCCTACTGATAAGAGTGAACTTCCAATTGAATCAAGACTATAATTAACTATTAAACTACTATTACTTACACCATCTATTGTTTCATTTAAAGTGGCAGTACTTGATACGTATGTTTTCAATAAAGCACCTGTAGATGTTTTACTTGTTGACCAATCACATGAATAGCTTATAACTGGTGTTACAGTTTTAGCATTGACAGTTAAATTTAATGTAGTAGTTACTGAGCCTATTGAAACAGTGATTATACAATTTCCTACTCCAAGTGATGTAACTAATCCTGTACTATCTATTATAGCTATAGTTTCATCACTTGAAGTATATACAATATTTGCATTCGATACTTGAATTCCTTTATCAGTAATCATTGGTGTTATTTTATACGTTTCAGTTTCAACTAATGTTTGGATATTAGAACTTAAAGTAATTGCATAATTATGTTCATAGTAGTCCGCTATTTCTAGTTCTGTATTATCATTTTCACTAATGCTATCTTTACCAAGGGAAATTGATAATAATCCTTCCATTGTTGCATTATCATTCAAAGTAACTCTCCAAGCATTGTCCATTAATAAGATTCTTTGATTATTTGCAATGGTTTTTGTATCTATATTTTTTGTTATTAAAATCCCCATCATCGCACTGGATTCTGTAATACCTATGTTTTGAGTTTTCGTCCCACCTGTGTATTTTGTATTATTAATTAAAATACAAGGATATTCATATAATTTACCTTGATACATCCATTTTAAAACATGATTACATTCTTCAAATATACCTTCGTCATATCCATGTTTCTTATCTATTTTGCTCTTAATCAAATATGTTCTTAATGTGTCTGTATCATTTACTTTAAATTTAATAATATCCCCTTGTTTAATTTGGTTAGGATATACCTGTATCTTTTCTTCCATATCAGTGTCAGCGGTTTGTTTTCTTGATATATCTATGACTCCTTTTATTGAAGTTGTAGAATCATTTATATATACATCTTTTGCATCAATAGAATTAATTAATACATCAAATCTATATATTGTATCTTGTCTTGCAGTATTATAATCTTGTGAAATTTCATTTATTAATTGTGTTTTTGTATCATTAAAACCTTTAGAACCATTAATTACTCTACAATAATTTATTACATTACTTAAATTACTAGTCATATAATGACCTTTGCTTTCCTGTAGTTCTATCTATAGAATTACATTTGTCAATTTTTATTTGCATTTTATTCTCTATATCGTTTAATAATCCTAAATAAGTTCGTCTTTCGTCTGGAGGACTCCATGTCTTAATATCTGTTCCTATATATGTTTGTAATTTATTTAATTTTAATATAGGCTCTCTCATATAAATTATTTTCATCATGTCAGAAATAGTATCTATTTCTATTCTTGTGAGTTCATCATCAAAACATTCTAGGGAGTCATCTCTATCTGATAATGTTAATTGGTCTAATTGAGGTTCAATTTCATCACAAGCAGTATCTAATAATTCTAATGAACGTTCTGTTACTATGGCTTCAATTTCTTCATCAGACAAACCATTATAGGTAAAGAACTTAACATCTTGTTTTATTTTCTTTATAAATTTTGTTATTAAATCTTGATAGGGTGTATTAACCATATTCTCTTCTCCTTTCAAATATAAAAAAGATAGAGATTATTTCCCTATCTTTACTCAGCTATAGCCTTTTTAGCTTTCGCTTTAGTTTCTTTAACTTCTTCTTTTTCTGGAACTACTGCTGTTTCAATTGTTTCTTCAACTACTGGTTTGTAAACTTTGCTTTTTGGTATTGGTAAAGCACTTTTTGTAATTTTATTATGTAGTTCATACTCTCTAGCATCTATATATTCTCTAACTCTATTACTAATGTCATATTCATTATCATTAGTAAGTTTGACTAATATTCTTCTAAAATTATCCATTGTATCTTTACTTGTTATATTTACTATTTTTGTAATTTTTTCATCATTTGGATCTAATATAATATCTTCAATCATTCTTCTAGTGAAATAATTGTTATTATTTATATCTATTCTTAATTCCTTGTATAGTTCATCTTTGTAATCTTCAGTAAATTCTAAAGTACCATTTCTAAATGCTTCTGATTTTTGATTTACTGTTCTTAAATCATTAAATGTTATAAATTCAAAACCAGCATCTCCATCTACTTGACCGTTAATCTTATACCCTAAACCTTCAATACTAGGTAAATACCTAGGATAATCATAATAATTCAATACTTCAAATTCTTCTTTTTTATTTATCATTGTTTTCTCTCCTTATAATTTAGGGGAAAGAATTAATTCCTTCCCCATTTAATTTATTTTATTATTTTACTTTTATTTTAGCAACTTTTTCAAGATGATCTATTGCATAAATAAATTCATATCCAGTGAACTTCAATTCAATAGTTTCTTTTGCATTGTTTAAATCTTGTAATACTCTTAATTGTCCTCTCATATCACATTTTCCAATTTTATCTGAGAATCCAAAAATTGTTTTTGCCGGAATTAATGTGCTTCCATCAACCAATAACTTACCAGCAGATATTTGAGCTAATGGAACACTGTTGTAAACATTAAGTATACCAGTACCCATATTTAAAGAGTCTTTCATGTTATAAGATAAGAAATCTGTATAACCAGGCATATTCTTAATATCTCTTAAATCTGTTGATAATCCAGTAATTAATTGTTGTCCTGTAAATGAATGATCAGTTACATAACCAGCAAAATCATCCATTAATTGAACTGTTAATCCACCAGTTGCATCAAATACATTAGCACCTGATACTAATAATGAATTAAGATTAGCAAATATTGATTGGAATTTTTTGTTTTGAAGAGCTTGAATAGCATCAAGAGTTAATTGTGCAATAGTTAATGCACCATTTCTTCTTAAATCATCATATCTTAATTCTGTTTCAATTTGTAGGTTTGTATGTACCATTTTATATCTATTGAAGTCGATATAAGACTTATCTACACTACCACCTCTTTCAGAAACTTCGTGTGCTAGTAAAGAGTTCTTATAAGTTCCAATTGAATTATAATCATCAAATTCTCCAATAGCACCTTGATTGAACATAGTATCTAATAATTCAGAAGGTTCATCGTAGATTTGTTCTTGTACAACTCTTTGTAAATAATCTGATAAAGCTACATTTCCTAACCCACTGTTTGCAATTTCTACTGCAAATTTATTTACTGTTTCTGAAATTGCAATTTGTTCTGGTGTTAATTCCTTTTTATTTACTACTTTCTCTGCCCATTCGTACATTGTACCCTTGCTTGTCATGTATTGTGATAATTCTATATTCATAATTTATTTCCTCCTCTTTCTCTATTAAGCTAATTTAGCTGTTGCGTCTATTTCAAACCCAGCTAATGTATGTCCACAATCAGGAACTAGTCCAATAAATTTAATTATTGTAACTGCATTTGATGGTGAAGCGATTAGTTTTCCAGCAGATATATTTAAATAGCTACCTATTGCAAGTGATGCATTAACTGTAGAATTGTATTCAGTTGTAGCCCATCTACCTTCTAAAGTATTTAAGTATCCTCTTTCTCCGGCTAATATTGTATCTTGATCTGTATCGTAAACAGAGATAGCAAAACCTTGAGCAACATCTCTTGTTAGTTTAGTACCCCTATCTAATAATTTTGCTCCAGCAATCGAGTTTGCGAGTGCTAGTGTTTTGGTTGATTCATCAGTAGTTACAAAAGTCCCCCTTACCATATCAACTGATACTGTATTTTGCCCATTTGCATAGTCGTTTCCATTTGTTTGTAAATTTCTTAACATAATTTATTTCCTCGCTTTCATTATTCTAATTTTTTTAATTTATTTTTTTATATAATAAAAGAGAGATTAGTGAATTTATCTAATCTCTCTTTGTATTTATTATTATTTTATGCATATTCGAAAGTAAAACCTTTATATTCTTTTCTTATACCCTTACAAACCTCTGATATATTTTGTCTAATTAATGTTGTTCCAAATATTTTTATTGACTGTTTTGATAATTCCGAAACAGACTGAAATACCCCTAATAAAAAATTATCTTTGAATACTTTAACTGAATTTCCACCCATTTTCCCATTATTCCCAACGGCTTTTCTAATTTCGTTTTTAGCGTCATAATTACACCAACATACTTCTGTGCCTTGTTTAAGGTATCTGATAATTGTTGCTCTATGCAAATGCATTAGATTAGCAATGTCTAAAGTAGTTAATTCAGAATTATTATTTTTATAATCACAGGCAACTTTTACTAAATTAGATAAAGCAAATTCTTCTGCTTTTTCCCAATTGATTTTAGATAAATCAAATAACTTTGATAAATTAGATTTTAGAATATTATTTTTAATATATTGAAATCTGTCATTATTATCATAATCACAATCAATTCTAATAACTTCAATTCCATGTTCTTGTGCAAGTTTGTCTTTATAGTCATCAATTTCTTTCGTTTCTGTGGAATTTCTTCCTTCTAAATCCTTCTTATTCCCGTGTCCTAATGCTCCGTCCATTTCTATTATTTTATTAATAGACGACACATAAAAATCATACCTTCTTGGTTTAATCCATTCAGGAGTAAATTCAGTTTCAAAATCTAATCCTAATTGTTCAAGGACACTTAATGCAAATTTATTTGGATATTTGAATCCATCAGAACAAGAGCATGATATACCTTGTTTATAAATTGTACATATCGACATTGATTTTTCCTTGATTTTCCCACAATTAGGGCAGACCGGATTAATTTTTTGTTTACTAGATTTAGTATACTTTTTTGAGTCTTCATATCCATTTGAGAAATATTGAATTAATTCTGGTGCAGTTGTTGGAATATCATTAATTCCTTCTACTACTATATGACCAGAACAAGATGAACAACCTTGCTTTCTTGATAATAACATATTTTCTTCAATCCATAATTCTTCTTTATATTCTTTATCTTTTATGCTCCAATGTTCTCTACAATCAAAGCTACACTTATTACATCTGTATTTGTAGTATTTCCATTCAGTTTCATATTTATCTTTGTCTACTTTTCTATCAATGATAGTAATATCTCTTTTATCATCTTGAAATCTAGTACCAATCTTTACTTTAAAATCTCTAGTTATTTTTCCTAATACTTGTCCTAGTTGACATTTAGCAAAATTAGTTGTAGTAATTTTTGTAATATTTTCCAAGTATTTAATTGTTAATTTACTATTTTCAATGTCATACCCAATAATTTCAATATAACCTTCAATATTATCATATATGAAATAGATTTTACAACCCATACATCCCAACCAGTTAATCTTACTTTTATACCTTCCTTCTGTAAACCTTGGTAATTCCTCTATGAATACTTTTCTTGTTTTACTTTTATTTTCTTGCATAATTTATTTCCTCCTTTAATCTTCTATGAATATAAAATGTTATTTATTTTATTATTTATAATCTTTTAAACATTCTTGTAAATAAGGTGAATCTTCAAATAGGAATACCTTATATCTAGGATTATTTCTATCATCCGTAACTTTTTTTAATATACAATCCTTCTTTACTAAGAATGTCATTTCTTTAATTGTATCAGCTACATAATAAGAACGTTGTTTTTGTTCCAACTCCAATCACCTCCTATACCAATATTAACATATATTAGTATATTTATCAATAGCTTCTTGATTTGATTTATTTTATTTCCAATTAACATCAGCAAAACTAAATTCTTTATCATTATTAGATGTTGAGTTTAAATTTACTTCTACCTTTGGCTCTTTATTTAATTCTGAAACTTCAATTTGTGATTTTCCAGCTTTTGCTTTAGCAATCACTTTTTGAGCAATAAATATTTCCATCTTAGAATTATCCATAGTTTCAATAGCTTCTTTGACTTCACTAAGTTCTAAATCTTTTTCAGAAATTAACTTAGTTGATAAGTATTCATTTTTAAATGTTTCTTTCTTTTCAGCAATTTCAAGAGCTTCTTTTTCTGCATTTATTTTATCTAATTCCTCTTTAAAAGGTTTTAGTTCAGAAAGTTCCAATTCTTTAGCTTGAAGTAATTCGTCTTTTTCAGCAATTACACTTTCTTTTTCAGAAATATTTTTACCTAAATCAACAATAGAACTAATTTTTGAAGATAGTTCTATTTCTTTTTCTTTTAATTTATTTTGTAATTCTGACATTTCCTCATCTTTTTTCTTACATGTAGCGTTTGCTTCATCTAATTCTTTTGTTGCTTTTTCTTTGGCTAGTGTAGATTCACAACATTGCATATTATATGTTGCTTGTGGCATAAATACCATTGCCACACATGTTCCATCACCTAATACAACTGTACCATCCTCATTCATTATATATGGAATTTGAATATAATTTTCTTCCAAATCATCATATTCATGAATTAAAATTTCTTGTTCTACTGGATGAATTATTACTGTATCTGGGTCATATTCACTATCCCATAATGCATCATAAATAGCTTTATAAACATCTCCAATAGTTAGAGATGAATTTTCTATTTGTTTACTTTTTTTTGTATTTACCATTTTTTTATTTCCTCCTTCATTGCTTTGTGCATCTTCATTATTTAATTTATTATCAACTGAATTTTTATCAGTTTGATTACTTGTATTGATAGGATTAAATTGTTCTATTTTTTTAATAGCATCATTGTCTTCAACTAAAGCGTTTGAGATTTGAATTTCTTGATCTTCTTCTGCCACTTCTAGTAATCCTGCGACTCCGTATGCTGGAGATATATTACTTCCCAATAAACAATTTGAAAGCCAATTTAATCCTTTTATCCATTTAACACCTTCGTCCATATAATATTCAGAATAAGCAATTTCCCAACTTGTATGTAGTGATATTCCTAATCTATTAATAACTGAAATAACATTTTCATATCTAGCCCATATACATGCTACAGCAACTATACATCGTTTAGTTACACCATCAATTTCAATATTTTCTATTGAAACTTCTGTATGATAACCTACTGATTGAGTATCAAAAACATATTTTTTAACTAAATTACCATTCTCATCTTTTACATATGTTACTTTTGCTTCATGACTACCAAAATCTAACTTACCATTTTTATCAATTACTTTACATTGCACTGGTCTAGTAGCTAATCCTAATAATTCATCTTGTGATAAATCAGATTCACGAAGTCCGACTCCATTTAAATTTGATTCATCAAGTGGACATATTAAAAATTTTCCAACTAAATCACCATTATCTTTTGAGGAGAGTTCTAATAATTCCCCATTTAAAACTAAATTATTATCATTCATTTTCTTCCTCACCTCCCTTCAAATATATTTTGTTATAATTGACCATCTTTTCTTGCTTTATTTTCTGTATTTTGGTCTAAATTTTTATTCTTTTCAGAACCATTTGAATTAGTGGTTGAATCTCCTTCTGTTCCAATGATACCAGTTTCACTATCGCTTGCAGTAAATGATGTTAAATGTGGGCTAAATATTTTATCTACATCATTATCATTTTCTTCTTTTCTTCTTTCAACTTCAGTATTATAATCCATTCCTAATAACTCACATACAGATTTATAACTGAAACCTAACTTACTATAAATTAATTCTACAAACTTTAATTTGGCATCATCTGATAACAATTCAGATTTTTCTATACTAATTACTGGAATATATGCTGAATCAATACCATTCTCTTTACATATTACTTTTAGATATTTATTTAATGTATTTTCAAATTGATAAACTATCTTATTAACTGTCTTTAGCAACTCATCAACTGAAACTTGTACACTATTAAAAGATGATTTAGATTCATTACTTAAAAATGAAATACCTAAACTATTTAATACTTGATTTTTATATCTTAGAATAACTGAGTGTTCAGTTAATTCAGCTTTAGGTTCTTTTATTTGTAAATCTTCAACATAAGCAGGAGAAGTATATATAACAACCTTTTGCCCCATTGCTTTAACTAATTCATCTTGTGCAAATTTTAATTCTGCAAAGTTCTTTGTTTTTTGTCCGTCATTTCCCATTAACTCTTTTCTAGTTTTTTGATAAAATATCTTCTTTGAACTTACAAGTATATTTTCTCTATCTATATTATCTATTGTCTCAAGCATAAGTAATGCATTTAAAGCTTTGAATATAGGCGATACTCCATATATACCATTTAATTCATTAATTCTATGTACACCAGTTCTTTTAGGATCTAATATTGCCCATTTATAATTATTTTTATATGCTTCATATATTTCTGGTGGGTAATTCTTTTGTATTTCATCTTCTATATTATCTGAAAAATTAATAAAACTAGATTTAATTGTTTTATACTTGGCTTGTGTTATCGCTAGTCTACTTTTTAATTCAATCATATCCATATATAACAATGGCTCACCGTCAATAATATAATCAGTAAAATGAACTAATCCTAATGGATATGTAGATATTCCATAAGTACCATCACTATTACTTCTTAGATATGTGAAATATGTTCCTTCAGTAAATGTCAGCATTCCTTCTTTTCTTATTTGAAGTTTTAAATCAACATTATCAATAAAGTTACTTAAAATTGTATCAACTTTATCTTTTAATTTATTTTTCTTTTTTACATTGTCAGGTAATTTAGGAAATGATATTTTATAATTTGTATTGACGTTATTTTCTATAGTACCAATAACAATACCAACTAAGTCATTTTTATTAGCATAATATTTAATTAAACTATTCACTTCTAATACTTTATGAATATGATTTTGTGTTCCTTGTGCTAACATATTTAATTTTTCTGGTGTAGTATTATACGAATGATTTTCATATCTAACTATTTTGTTAATTAAATGTTGATTAGTACCAAAATTATAAGATGCTTGTTCAAAATCTAATTCATTATCTGTTTTTATATGTGTTGAAGCAAAAACAGTGTATTCTTTATTTTCATTTTGAACCAATGTTATTGGCTGAGAAGCATCTAATATATCATTTGCTACTTCAACTGATATTGTTGTTTTTTCTTTTTTTGTAGGCAATAGTTTTTCACCTCCTTTAGTTTTATATTTTGTTTAGAATTGTGGTTGATTTATTGAACTGAATATGATGTTACGAATGATGGTGCATCTGACCAATCATCCTCATCATCTTTATCTTGTAAATCTAATTCCCATTGTTTTATTAAATAATTTCCCATTGCTAATGAAATATATCTATCTTTGGTTGCTGATGCAGTCGGTTCTTCCAATGCTAGACTTCCTTTACTAATAGTTTGATTCAATCCAACCATTTCATTTATTAATAAATCTGTTTGAACATAAACTAGTTCATACCACACCTGTTGATCTAAACCTACATCTTTTTTGTTATAAAATGGTTTGGTGTCTAAATAATCTTTTGCTTGAACTGAATTTATTAATAACTTTAACTTTTTCCTATCTAATGCATCTTTCATAGCATAATGCATTTGTTCATTTATTTTTGATTGACCTTTATAACTAAATAATACAGGCAATGCATCTTTATTTTTTATTCTTTTAGCAACTTCATCATCATTGAAACATTTAAATGGAGGATATTCTTTATCTCTTTCCTCAGAATAAGTTATCTTACCTAATTCATCAGCTATTGATAAACCTGCATTTTGAGTATCTAATACTAATATATCTGCATCAAAATCATAAAATATTTCTTTAATTCTAGTTGCTTGTATTGTTGTATTATCTCCTTTGAAAGCTTCAATATATGGTATTTGTCTTTCATAGATATCTCCACTAGGTAAAGCTCTAATGCAAGTTATAACGGTATTATCATTTTTATCATTATTAACCATAGCTATATCTACAGAAACTATTCTTTTTTCACCATTTTGCTTAGGTATCTCATGTGGATTCTTTTTCTTTTCTAATACATCTTGCGCAGTTCTAGGATAGAAAGCTTTTTTCATAGTTTGTGCATTATTCATTAAATCAAAAGTATAAAAAGCATCTTCTCCTTGACCGACCATTTGGTTTTCATATTCCATTGCAAATGCAACTGTTCCTAATTTTTTCTTTTCTTTTATTAATTGTTTTCTTGTACGAATATTATGTTTTAATGTTATAGCATAATCAAATCCCATAAATATAGCTTCTGATTTTTTAAACATGTCAACGACTGATAATTTTATCATCTTAGACATCCAATGTTGTGCAAAATATGCAGAACTTATATATATTTCAGTAGGTTCTTCTTTTAGATGTTCATATTCTGGATTATTTAAATATGGTACTTGACGTATGATTAAGAATGGAGATAATACAAAGTCTATAATATCTTTTTTAATCATACGAAATTCTTCATATATCATAACTGTAGCTCTATACAATTTGTTATTAACTCTAAGTTTTTTATCTTAGACTCTGGAGGTTTCCCTCATTTTCATCGGTAGGTCTTTACTACCCAGATTGGCGTACATTTTAATCTGCTTATTGCAACCATAAAGATTGAGGATACTCATGGAAGGATTATATTTATTCACCTTCTACGCTCTACGGTATTATTATAAGTATAATAACTTACCTCGGTATTAGCATATATAAACTTAGCTTTCACCGATTTTACCCCCTAATAATCTTAATTCTTCTATGGTGTTGAATTAAGACGGCTATATTACTAACCTCTAGCATTATCTGTAGCTGGAACAACTACAATTGAAGATCCGTTCACGAACATGACCTCGGTTTCATTTCCACTAGTTTTAATATTTTTTATTTCTCTCCGTAGATTAGGAGAGTTAGGCATTAATTCTTTAACTATTTTTTCAGTAACAATTAAAGAAGCTTGCTTTTTTGTCGCTGAGGCTATCACGATTAATGAATTTGGATAAAGTATCGCTTTTATACATGCAAAAACTGCTATAACAAATGATTTTGATGTTGCTCTACATGCTACTATAACAACTAATGGACACAAATTCATAAAATACAACAGTATAGATTGGTATAAATGCATGTCAAGTTGTAGGTAATGTTGAACCGCTCTATGGATGTTCCTTCTATAAAATGTAATCCAGTCAATCAATCTTTCAGTATAATCAAAACTTTTTTCTTCTTTTTTTCCTTGTTGTCTTGGTTTTTCATTTATACTTATTTTTTTAGCATTATTTTGTCTAGATGTTTTAAAGTTATTTGCCATTATTTATCATCACCAACTTTAAAATCATCTTCTATTGAAAATTCACCGTCATATTCTTTAGTCTTCATTAAGAAATTTTTAATTGGTCTAAATACAAATCTATTCAAATAATCAACAAAACTATCAAAATCCTTATATAATTTTTTATCTGCAAAATATTCTGCTGGTCTATATTTCTCAATATCTTTAGTCCAAACTCCTAGTCCTTTAGTATTTTCATCGTCCATAGAAGCATTGGCATCCCTAGGAGTAACATTACCTGCTGACATAAGCTTGAGATAAGTTTCTTCTAATTTATCAGTGTTACCATTCTTTTCAACTGCCTTCATTATCTGAAATTCTTTAATTGCAAGAAGTTTAAATGTTTTTTGCTCTGACAATGTGTCACTTTTATATTTACCAACCCAATCGTTATATGTATTTTCCAACCATATGTAATCATCATCATTATAACCATTTCCCCATTTGATTATTGTATCTTTACTAAGTCCTCGCTCTATATTAGCATTTTCAATTTCTGTGTCCATGTCAATTGAATCACTAGAATCAAAATCATCTCCAGCACCATTCTTAGCACCTAGACTATTTAGTTTTTGCATATATATTTGCCATATAGTTGTCTGCTTTCCATTTTCTATTTCTTGCAAAACACCATTATAACAACTCATATTAAAACATATACCTACTGATCTACACATATAATATAGTGCTAATTTATAATCTTGATATTTACTATAATATTTATCATATACATTACCTAAACATGTTTTACAGATAGGTAAATGAGAAGTGGCATTATATATAAATGATTTACTCATATAAAAGTCTGTTTCTTTCTTCTCTTTACCACAACAAGTACATTTTAATTTATTTGCTACTGGATTTGCCATTTTCTCATTCCTCCTTTTTCTTAAATTTTTACACAATAAAAAGCCACTAAAATTAATTAGCGACTTTTAAATCTTTTTTATTAAATTCATTCATTGTCATTTCCTCATATTCCTCATATTGTTCTCTCGTATTATGAAGAGTTCCATAAGTATTGTGGAAACTTCCTTCTTGATTTGGATTATGACATTGCTTACATAATGTAATTCCGTTATTAATATCAAATCTTTGTTCTTCATAATCAGCAAAATTATCTAAATGATGAGCTTCATTATTATGAGTTTGTCTTCCACAACATTGACAAGTATAATTATCTCTTTCAAATACTGCTTGTCTCCATTGTTTATATTCATCACCATTCATTATTTTCCTTTTTTCAGATGTTATTCCACCTTTCCAGTTTGGATTTAATTTTCCAACTCTATGTGAATTAAACATTGGATTATTAACTCCTTTAAAAGCACCTTCTATTTTCCTAGCATTGGACACTCTAATTCTACCCTCATGGCTCATAACCCTACTCCTATTGAAAGTTTCTTTATCCTTCTTTAATCCTAATTTCGAAGCTTTATCTGTTAAATGTTTTAATTTCCTATTGGGAAAATATTCTTTGATAATCTCTTCGTTTATCATACTAGAATAAACTTCTTTTAATAATTCTACATCTTCATCTGTCCAATCAATAGCATTAGATAACCCAAAATTTTCTCCTTTACATTCTTTACAAACATACCTAAATCCATCAATACAAGTATCGTCTTTTGGGAAATATATCATTTCAAAAGGTAAATAACGTCTACAACATTTGCACTTTTTATATTTAATTCCATTTTCTATTTTATATAATTCATCTAATGGAATATCTTCATAGTTATTTCGTTTCTTTATTCCCATGTCATTAGCTTTATGTTTTATTCCCTTCCAAGTTCTTGTATTAAATCTTTCTATTAATTCTTCTTTAGATAAATCTATATAATTTTCTCTTAAAAATTCTTCATCTTCTATTAACCAAGGTTGTCCTTTTCCCATAATTTATTCCTTCTTTCTAATTAAATTAATCTAAATTAATATCACATTTATTTCTTATATGTATTATTTTTCTTTCTTAATTCATTTAAAATTTTTAAATCTTTTCTAAATTCATTACTATCTTCAAATGAATATATAGTCCTTCCGTTTTCATCAAATTTCATATATGTATAACACAGATAACTCATTGCAGTAGCTAAAGTCTTTTGGTCTATTTTAAAATATTTCTTTTTTTCTTCCATTTTAATCACTCCTATTTATATATTTTGTTTACAAGTAAATATTACCACATATTATTCATAGAAGTCAATTACTATTTTATATATTTTATTCTCTGACACCGTAGGTGGAAGAAAAGCGTAGCGTTAGCTACAAGACTCATTCCCACATAAGTTCTGAATTCAAGATGTTGTGGTATTGTCTAACGCCCTAACGGTTGTTTTTGTCTTGTTCCTTACGTCGCAATCCAATAATTACTTATTTATATTTTATCTAATAGGGTACATCTAGCCACAACATTATATTATATATATGCCCTATTATGACCACCTATTAATTTTCATTTACACTTTCTAACCAATCAATATAATAATCCATAGCATTAATATTATAAGTATCTTTTATTAGATTACATACATCTACACATAGCTTATTATTCTCTTTTAATTGAAATTTACTAACCCTATATACAAACTTATTCTCTATGGTTTGAGCATATGTAGTTACACTATCCATTAACATTTGCATAGTGTCATAATCAATCTCATCTTTCTTATATTTTTGTGCTATTTCTTGTTTTTTATTTGCAAATCTACTACATTTAATATATGAAGAATATTCATCCTTGCAAGTTATTCTATATGTAGGTTTTTTATCTTTGTCAAATTCCATAGCAATATAAAAATATCCATCTTTTGATAATATATTGTTTAACTCCATTTTACTATCCCACCTACTTATTGTTTTTCTATTTACTTTACACCATTTAGATAACATTTCTTTTGTTATTGGTTTCTCAGTATTCATTATTCTATACATAAAATAATCTGAAAACGCAAAATCGTTATTTGTTCCAAACATATAATTTGTTATATTATTTAATAACTCCTTACTGTTATTTAATTGCTCTATTTCATAAATATTATTTCTTCCGTCCTTGGTTTTGTTAATTAAAACATAACCCTTTTCATTAAGTCTCTTTTCCAATGTCTTTCTCTTTTCGATTTGTTTAAGAGTATCTGATTTCACTCCTAAAATGTCCATTAATTGTTGTTTTGTTATTATCATAATTACATTCCTCCTAATTAAAATTCACAAATGTGAATAATTTATTTATAGCAACCTACCTATTTTAGATAGACTCCATTTAAATAAATTCATAATAAATAAGACTAGATAATTAAAACTATCTAGTCTTATAACCAATTTAAATTTGATTCAAGTTAACTTGGTGTAACTGTACCAGTAACGCTTGCATATTTACCAGCTTGTAAATCAGCTATTACTTGATTCAAACTAGCTACAACATTAGCAATCTTACTATCTATATCCTCAGTTTTAGCAAGTCCACTAATATCAGGAATTACTATACCATTTACCTTTTCTAAAACATCAGCAATATCAACTTTAACTTCATTTATTTTATTATCTACATATGATGTATCTGTATTACTTGAACTTTCAGAAGACACACCAGAAAGTGAATCTACTTTAGCTTTAAAATCTTCTAAGTTTGTACCGTCATTAAATTGTATACCATTTGCTAATTTCATTTATTTTCCTCCTTAATTTTTCTATAAATTCATAATAAAGGGACTAGATAATTAAACCTAGTCCAAATCAAAAACCCAATAAAACGTACATTTTATAATCCTATTTTATATATTTTGTTATTATTCAGTAACTCTTAAAGATTTAATTGCATCAACAGTGT
>Ga0302167_10000198_pt1 | contig 31871 bp, 37 predicted proteins | sample I_Fen_N1_1_FD_193496 | JGI IMG/M metagenome (GOLD analysis project Ga0302167, IMG submission 193496) | Peat permafrost microbial communities from Stordalen Mire near Abisko, Sweden - I_Fen_N1_1 | ecosystem: Environmental > Terrestrial > Soil > Wetlands > Permafrost | place: Sweden: Abisko... | reverse complement strand
ATTTGAATAATTATTTACCATATTTTTGTTATTCTGCAAGAAAATCCTGTTGATGATATTAAAAATACAGGAAAAATTTTCTCAGTCTAAACAGCAACAAAATAATCAAGGCTTTATAGCTAAAAATATTAATCATCATTAATAATTAGATAAAAATATGGAATACAGGAAGTTAGGAAACAGCGATTTAGAAGTTTCGGCAATCACTTTTGGAGCTTGGGCTGCAGGAGGTTGGATGTGGGGAAGCACAGACAGAAACGAAGCGATTGAGGCCATCAAAGCATCGTATGAAGTTGGGGTAACATCCATCGATACAGCGCCGATTTATGGACAGGGAGTCAGTGAAGAAATTGTTGGAGAAGCCATCAAAGGATTTTCAAGAGATAAAGTTCAGATTTTAACCAAATTTGGGATGCGTTGGGATCTCGCAAAAGGAGATTTTGCGATGAACAGCTATAAAAATAACGGAGACGCGATCGACGTTTACAAATATGCAGGAAAAGAAAGCATTATCTATGAATGCGAGCAGAGTTTAAAAAGATTAGGAACAGATTATATTGATCTGTATCAAATTCACTGGCCGGATTCTACCACGCCTATTGACGAAACTTTTGAAGCTGTGTCAAAGTTGATTGAACAAGGAAAAGTACGTCATGCAGGAGTTTGTAACTACAACGCTGCACAAATGGCAGAGGCCGAAAAAACGTTGAATTTGGTTTCAAATCAAATTCCGTTCAGTATAGTGAATAGAGGAATTGAAGCAGAAACGGTACCTTATTGCATTAAAAATAACAAATCTATTTTGGCATACAGCCCGTTAGAAAGAGGTTTATTGACAGGGAAAATTCATACAGGATATCAATTCAAAGATGGAGATCACAGAGCGAATCTGGCTCATTTCCAACCAGAATTCGTAGAAAAAACAAATATTCTTTTAGATAAAATAAAACCGATTGCAGAAGCGCATAATGCAAGTTTAGGTCAGTTGGTTTTACGTTGGACGATCGAAAGACCAGGAATTACGATTGCTTTGGCAGGAGCTAGAAACGCTGAACAGGCTGTTCAAAATGCTGAAGCGATTAATATCAAATTAAGCACAGAAGAATTGAAAACAATCGATGATCTGGTGAATGCTTTTTGAAACGTTGAAAATTAAAGTAAACTATTATTTTTTCGTTGGAATTTAGAACATAGTTTACAATAAAGGCTTCGACTTCGCTCAGCCTGACAGTGGATAATATTGAGAATAGTATTAGCGTTGTCAGGCTGAGCGGAGTCGAAGCCTTCGTAATTCAAAGTAGTCAATAGAGATTTTTAATTAATCGGTTTTACCGATGATTTATATCGAAAAAAAACGTTTTCCAGATTAATAAATTATCAGGAAATTTGTACCATGAAGATCGTACCATTAAAAGAAGGAAATTTTTCGGCAAGTAAAACTAAAGACTTTACCCTTTTAACAGAAGAAAATTTTGAAACTGTTCAAGGAATAAAAATGTCTATTCAACCTTTTTTGATTATTACCGAAAATGATTATATTCTTTTAGATACCGGTATCGGATGGAAAAATGAAACCGGAGAAACTGTCATTTCTGAAATTTTTGAGCAAGAAAATATTACGCATAATCACATCACAAAAGTTTTGCTTTCGCATCTCCATAAAGATCATATTGATGGCATTATAACAAATACAGAAAATGGTTATGAAGCCACTTTTCCCAATGCGGAAATTTACATTCAAAAGCGCGAACTAGATTTTGCAATGGAAAATAAAGGTAATCATTCTTTTGATTTCGACATCTTGGAAAAACTGATTCAATTGCCTAACATCGTTTGGATGAATGATGATCACGGACAAATAAATGAAGAGATTTCATTTGAAGTTGTTGGCGGTCATACCCCATTTATGCAGGTTTTTTGGATCAAAGAAAATGGCGAAACTGTTTTTTACGGAGCAGACGATCTGCCGCAGGAATCTTATCTAAAATATCACGTTGCCTACAAAAGTGATTTTGATGGGAAAAAAGCAAGCGAATTGAGACAAAAATGGGAAAAAGAAGCCATAGAAAACCATTGGAAAGTATTATTTTACCATGATTTAGATAAAGCTATTGTGGAATTTTAATTAAAAAAATGGTTTAAATATCATTAAACCATTTATAAATATCTAATTCTGAAGGAATATTCAGTTTTTTTCTTATTCTGTTTTTTCGGTTCTGAATTGCTTTTGGTGTCACGTAAGTGTATGTCGCAATTTCCTTAGTTGTAAGATTAAGTTTTAAATAAATACAAAAAATAAGTTCCGAATTTTTAAGATTAGGCTGTATCAAAGATATTTTGTCAAAAAAATCAGGATATGCTAGCCTGAATTTATTTAACAAACGGGGCGAATTTTCTTTAGCTAATGCAATGATTTCGTCTTGAGCTAAGAATTTTTGATTTAAATCTTCTAAATTGAACTCAGGTTTTTCGTTTTTCATAATAATTTTCTCATCTCTACGATACTTTCTGTTGCCGGCGTACTTATGATTTTAAAGTTCAGCTTCAGAATTTAATTTCTCATTTTGGTCACATACTTCAATCATTAATTTTAATAAAAATAATGAGTTGAAGTGTTTTAACAATGTTTTTTAAATTCAACTTTAGTTTCAAATAAAGCTATTTTCTTGTCTTAATATTATTTTCTTAATATTTCTATTTATGCTTAAAATTATTCTTTAAAAGCAGTCAAAACAAAGAATTTATAATTGTAGACAAAGAAAGAAAAAATGATTAAAATTTTCCTGAATTGAAATACCACATACATACCACGCGACACCATTAGACCGTCTAATTTCACTGTTTTTTACCAAGTTTTCTAAAATCAATTTTATTTTAATTGTTAATGATCAAATATATTAGATTCTGATATTGACTTTTTATGACCTTAATCAATGTTTTTCTGTTTTTTCAAATTTAATTTAATCCTTAAAAATGCCGGAATTGATACTTTGTGGTACTTGTGTGGTATTGTTTTTGGTTATTATTGATGAAAATTATTCTTTCTTTATTTTTTGATAGAGAATTTGATTGTATTAGACTTGAAAAAGGTATCAATGATATCCTGGAGATTGGCGATGGAAAAATTTTTATTAAAACTATCAAAACAGTTAATATTATGAATGTCAATTTTTTTGAAGGTGATTTGTGGACCGCAAGGAAAATAGAAAATACATATGTTGTACGGTTAAAAAATCTTGTAAACATAATGGAAGGATTGACCGATTTTGTTCTGGATCAAAAAATTATTCAAGGAAAAATAAAAGGTATAGGAACGTTAGCAGGAGTTACGTTGAACTTTTTTAATCCTTCAAAAATGAAAAATTTCAATATAAAATTTGAAGAAAAGATAAGTTTTTCCGACATCTTCGGAACTATTTCTGAAATCGACGGAACACCAATATTTCACCTTGAAACTACCCTGAAAAGAGAAAACCACACAACTTTAGCCGGACATCTTTTGGACGCCAGAATAATTGGTATCAATGAATTCTTTTTTTATCCTTTAGAAACGGAAATTATTCAGTTTAAAAATGAAATATTTGGTTTTAATTAATTTCATTAAAATATGACTTTTCCTTTAAAATTTAAAACAAAAAAGACCAGTCAAAAATGAATGGTCTTCTATAATTTAGTTAGAATATTTACTTCAATCTACTTTTAGAAATGCGAATACTGTACATTGTTATTAAAACAGTTACGAGAAGAAACAAAGCTCCAATCCACGGCGTACTTTCTATTCCTAATGCTGAAGTTACAATCAAACCTCCTGAGTATGAACCAATCGCGATCCCAATATTAAATGCAGCAATATTGATTCCTGAAGCTACATCTTCTGTGCCTGGCAATTCTTTTTCTGCGATCTGAACCACCAAAAGTTGCAATCCGGGAACGGTAGCAAACGATAATGCTCCCAAAAAGAAAAGCGTAATGATACTCAAAACCGGACTGTTTACTGTAAAATAAAACGCCAATAAAACCAATCCTTGTGCTGCAAACATCCAAAGTAATACTTTCAGAGGATTCTTGTTTGCTACTTTTCCACCGATCAAGTTTCCTAATGCAATGGCGATTCCGTAAATCAATAAAATAATGGTTACGACCGATTCTTTAAATCCTGTAATCTCCTGTAAAATAGGTGATAAATACGTAAACACAACAAAAGTTCCACCATATCCCATTGCAGTCATTAAGAAGGCAAAAATTAAACGTCTGTTGGTTAAAACTTTTAATTGTTGTTTTAAAGATGCCGTTTTTCCTTTCTGTAAATTTTTCGGAACCAAAAGAATACTTGCTATTAACCCGATTATTCCTAAAATTGCGACTCCAATAAAAGTGGCTCTCCATCCAAAATGTTGACCGATAAAAGTTCCCAGCGGAACACCGGTTACAATCGCCAGCGTTAATCCTGCAAACATGATGGATATTGCTGTTGCCCTTTTTTCCTCAGGAACCAAAGAAGCTGCAATTGTAGATCCGATGGAAAAATAAACTCCGTGAGCAAATCCTGTTAAAATTCTCGCCATTATTAAAGTGATAAATCCGGGAGCGATAGAGGCTAACCCGTTTCCGATTACAAAAAGTAACATGATTGCGATTAATAAAGCTTTTCGTGGTACTTTTCCTGTTAAAGCCGTTAAAATAGGAGCTCCAATAGCAACTCCGATGGCGTATAAACTTACCAAGAGCCCTGCTGATGGAATGGAAATATTCAGATCACTGGCAACGGTTGGAAGCAGTCCTACAATAACAAATTCTGTCGTTCCGATTCCGAAAGCGCTTATCGTTAGTGCCCAAAGTGCTGCGGGCAATTTTTTCTTTTTTATGATTTGAGAATCAGGATTGATTTTGATCTCATTTTGATAGTTCATTGTGAATGTTTTTAATGATTTTGACATTACAAAGTTCCGATGATTTATTGTATTATAAAAATTAGATAAATAGTAGTTAATTATCATTAAAGTAATAGTTTGGATTTTAAATTACATTTGAAATCACAAAAAAAAGTTGTTCCTTTGTATAAAATACCAATCAGTATCTTATGAAAAAGTCGGAAGCAACCCGTTTAAATATTCTAAGAAAAGCATTTGAATTAATCTATGAAAAAGGTTATCAAACTACAAGCGTAGATGAAATTATTGCGACCACTCAGGTTACAAAAGGGGCGTTCTATTATCATTTTAAAACTAAAGATGAGATGGGATTGGCAATCATTAATGAACTGATGAGATCTTCTTTTCAGGATACTTTTATTGATCCTTTTCAGGTTTCGGAAAATCCGTTAGACACAATTTATAATCTAATGGAAAATATTTTGATGGAAAATGAATTTTTAAAAGTTGAATATGGCTGCCCCACTTCCAATTTTACACAGGAAATGGCTCCGTGGAATATTGAGTTTACCAAAGCACTGAACAAACTTTCAACAGAATGGGAAAACGCAATGATTGAAGCTATTGAAAAAGGGAAAAAAAATGGAGAGGTAAATCAGGATATCAATGCAAAAGGAGTTGCTGTTTTTGTGATGTCCGGATATTGGGGAATTAGAAATTTGGGTAAATTAGAAAATTCAAAATCAATTTATCTTGTTTATTTAAAGCAACTTAAATCTTATTTTGATTCATTAAGATAATTTTTTATTAAAAAACATACTAATTAGTATGTTTTTGTTTTACCTTTGCTACATCTTAAAAATTAAAAGATGTATCAAACGCTTACTTTCTTGCATTCTACATTTCGGTGGCTGGTTTTATTAAGTCTTATTTCCTCCTTATTTATCGCTTACAAAGGATATTTTTCGAATAAAAAATATTCAAAAACAGACGATTCTGTAAGACATTGGACGGCAACTATAGCTCATGTTCAATTAATTTTGGGAATCACTTTATATTCTCAAAGCCCTATCGTTAAATACTTTTGGAACAACTTCAGCACTGCTAAAGAATCTTTCGATCTCTTATTTTTTGGATTGATTCACATTTTCCTGATGCTATTTTCTATTGTCTTAATTACGATCGGATCGGCATTAACGAAAAGAAAAGAAACCGATAAAGAAAAATTTAAAACAATGTTGATCTGGTATACGATTGCCTTGATCATTATTTTCATAGCCATTCCGTGGCCGTTTTCTCCATTTGCTAACAGACCTTATTTCAGATAATTATGATAAATTTATTTAAAACAAAAATCGGACGATTAAGAATTCTTGCTATTTTGGAAGGAATCTCTTTATTAACCTTAGTATTCATCGCAGTTCCATTAAAATACGGAATGGAAAATCCTGCTTTAGTGAAAATGATGGGACCTATCCACGGAACTCTATTTCTGCTTTTTCTTTTCAATACATTGAGTGTTGGTGTAGAGCAACATTGGAAGTTTAAAGAAACAACCTGGAAAATACTTTTGGCGTGTTTTATTCCGTTTGGAACCTTTTATATTGACTATAAAATATTAAGCAAACTATGAAAAACATATTAATTTTTTGTGGAATTTTTCTTACCGTATATGTTGTTTATCGCATTTACAGATACCAAACGTTGGAAAATGGCTTAGATAAGCTGATTAAAAACGGAGCCGTCATTTTAGATGTAAGAACAGAAAAAGAATATGCAATGGGACATATCGATGGATCTTTGAATATTTCTTTAGGAGAGATCAGGGAAAAATATGTAGAGCTGGATTCAAATAAAACCTATATCACCGTCTGTTCACACGGACTCAGAAGTGTAAAGGTTGAACATATTCTCAAGGAAAAAGGTTTTAAAAAGGTTTACAATGGCGGGGCTTGGAGTGATTTACAGAAAAGCCTTAAATAAAAATATCGAAAGAGTTTTTTACAGCTCTTTCGATATAACAAAGTATAGAAACTAAAATATTGAAGGGTTTTTACAATATGTTTTAGTGCTTAGTTATTTTTAAATCCTTAAAATATCCAATCGTTCCGATATCTACCCATAAACCAATACTACCCGATTTCATTTTTCCTTTTCTTTCATTTACAATAAAGGATGGAAATTTTTGATCATTGATATAAAGAAAAATTTTCTCATTTTTTAATTCTAACCGAAAAGTTATCCATTCGTTCAATCCTACATCAGCGTAGGTTTCATACTGACCTTTAAATTCTTCTTTTCTTAATTTTTCAAATTTAAAATCAGGATATGCATAATACTGTACGCTGTGATTTCTATGAAATTGAAGTTCAGATCTACCCGCTTTTGGTCTTAAATAAACAGCTTCGAAAGCCGAATTATCACCATTAATATTAAAAGCCAATCCTATAAAACCTTGAGCAAATTCAAATGGCGAAGGATTCTGAATTTGACTTAAAACCTTCACTTCAATAATCCCATTTTCAATATTTTCATTGGTAAGCTTAACAAAAGTGGGCTCATCAACAGTATTTTCGAGACGATTTACATCGAAAGGTATTTTAGTTAAATCTCTTTCAATTTTTAAAACTTCTTCGCCTTTAAGATCTGCAACAGAAGATTTTACATTAGAAATTTCAAATTGCTTATTTTCGAATTGTATGATTTGTGCTGACATAGTAAAAAAGGATATCAAAGAAAACATTATTATTAAAACTCTCGCCATTCTAAATTTTCTGTTTTGCTTCTTGAATTGTTACGGTTTTTCCTAATGCGCCAAACTCATGAAGATCTCCAAAAACTTCAATTCTTATCGCTTGATCCAATCCTCCTATTTTTAAAGCATCAAAACCATTATCCTGAATTAACTTTTCAATTTCAGTATCAATAGTTTCATCATTATTTGCATAAAACAAAACAGCTTTTTCAGGAGTTTGATAGGAAGATCCTGCTAAAGATGCAGCGCCCAAGGTTCCAAACGCTTTAACCAATTTTGCATTTTTGGGTAAATAAGAAGCATTAATTTCTCCTGCAGATTCATTTTCTCCTATAATTTTTTTGAAACCTCCCTTTTCATCCGGAGCAATTGGATTTGATGGATCTACAATGATTTTTCCTTCTAAATCTGTTGAATAATTCTTTAAAAATTCACCAATTGTTTCAAACGGAATTGCCAAAATTACAATGTCCGCATCTTTTACAGCGGTTGCGATGTCACTTGATTTTGCATTCCATTTTACAGCAAGTTCTTTTGCTTTTTCAACATTTCTATCAGCGGCGATAAAACTTGTATTTGATTTTGCGAAATTTCCGGCAACTGCCTGTCCGATGTTTCCTAAACCGATAACGGCTACTTTTGAATTGTTTGTCATAACTATTTCTTTTAAATTTATACTGCAAATTTCTGCTGAAAAGAAGCTTCTTTCCAATAAACTGCATCAAGAAATAGTATTGATCTAGATTAAGACTTTGACTTTACAAGCCTGTTTCTCAATCTACTTAGGAATTCTGGAGTGATGCCTAAAAAAGAAGCGATCTGTGTTTGGGGAAGACGATTGGATAAATGAGAATAGGTTTCCATAAAAGAAAGATAGCGCTCTTCTGCGGTAGAACTGATATTTTGAAGCAACCGATTTTGAAGAGTAACAAAACTGTTTTCTATTAAAACTCTAAAAATACGGTCAAATTTTGGAGCTGAAATATATAATTTAATAAGATCTTCATGACTGATTTGCAATACCATCGTGTCTTCTATGGCATCTATGCTCAATTCTGAAGGATTCCTTTTATGGAAACTTCCAATGTCGATCATCCACCAGTTTTCGGGAGCAAATTGTATGATATGGGTATTTCCTTTTTCATCAATTTTATACATTCTTAAACATCCACGAACTATGAAATTGAATTGATTACAAACATCTCCTTCCTGCAAAACATATTGTCTTTTACGATATAATCTTGATTTAAAAAGTTCTGTCACAAGCTTCTTCTCTTCCGAATTTAACGGAATAAGTTGATTAAAATAATCAATCAGAGGTTCTACCGAAGCTTGTAAAAGATTTTCTTTCATAATAAGATTTTACAGGACAAATTTAAGATAAAAAACAAATAGCTATCCTAAATCTAGAATAGCTTTTGTAAAAGGTTTTTAATCATTTTTAGAATCAATCCAAACCACTTTTTGCTCAGACAGATGATCCTGACCAATAATATCTTTATATAATTCAGGTCTTCGAGCTTGAATATATCGATATCCGCCAGCTTGGGTAAGCTTTTCAGGAGTAATAACCGCGGTTTCAAATTGATTATTAAACGAGCGACATTCTGCAATGATGTCGCCAAAAGGATCAATAATCATAGAACAACCATTTTTCAATTGGTCATCATCCATTCCGATAGGATTTGAAAACACAACATAAGCTGCATTATCATAAGCTCTCGAAGGAAGCCATTTCATCAGCCAATCTCTTCCTTTCATTCCGTCGAATTCAAGTCGCAAAGAGGTTGGGTCTGCTACTCTATTTTCCCAAAGTTTTGGATCTACAAAACCTGCGCCCGGCCTTGTGGAAGGCGTACACATCGTAACATGAGGCATGAAAATAATATCTGCTCCCAACAATTTTGTAGCTCTTACATTTTCGATAATATTATTGTCGTAACAAATCAGAATGCCGCACTTCCAGCCATGAATTTCAAAAACGCAGTATTCATTTCCTGGCGTAAGATTAGGATTAATAAACGGATGTAACTTTCTATATTTTGCAACCAGTCCGTTTTTATCTACACAAACATATGCTTTAAATAGATTATCATGTTCATCTTTTTCAAAAAGACCTGCTAAAATGATGATGTTATAATTCTCTGCGATTTCTTTTAGTTTTTGAATGCTTTTTCCATTCGGAATAGGCTCTGCAACATCCAGAAGTTGTTCTTTATTGAGTTTTCTGGCAAATGTATAACCTGTAATTGAACATTCATGAAAAGCAATCACATGAGAACCTTTAGCAGCTGCTTGCTTCGCCAGTTTTTCTATGACGGAAAGATTGTAGGCTTTATCGCCACTTTTATTTTCAAATTGTGCTGTTGAAATTTTAAGATTGATCATCTTTTTTTTCTACAAATCTATGATGATCAAAACTCTAAAAATTGTAAAAAACCGACATCAATTATTTTGAATGAAGCTCTATGAAATTAACCGCCAATTTATTTTCTGTTTTTAAATATTCACTTGGTGTAAGTCCTATATTATTTTTAAATTCTTTGATAAGATGAGATTGGTCAGTGTAACCAGCGTTGTAAGAAAGACCTGTAATATTTTCTTCATTATTATTTGTTTTCATTAAGCTTAAGAAATAATGAAGACGTGCAATATTGCTGTATTTCTTGGGAGATAATCCAATATAATTTTGAAATTTTCTTTCGATCTGACGCTCAGAATATCCGGTGAAATATTCAAGATTTTTTGAGGTTACAATGCCTTTATTTTGAATAATATATTGTTGGGTTGCCTGTATAAATTGATAATCTGAGTTGATTATTTTAGACAAAAACTTTGTGAAATAAATATTTAAATCATTGATAATTAATTTAGGATCAACATTGTAAAAAAGCTTTTCCTGAAAAATCTGCATTTCATTTTTTAAAACATCTTCAACAGAAACAATCTGATTTTGAACTTCTTTTGCCGAAATTTTAAGTAAAATGTTCAAAAAATAAGGCTGAAAAACAACAGCCATTAAAGAAAACGAACCATTGATAACTAAATCTTTGTAATGAGTTAATTGTCCGTAAAAAAATGAAAGCGGAAGCTGATCTCCAGAAAGATCTTGTAAATTAATATTGGCAGACAGAATAAGTCCCGTATTACCATCCGTAAACAGCCTTAATTTCTTGATATCCTCCTCAGAATTTTCAAGAAAAATATAATGTTTGATATAGGATGCTAAATGTTTCGGCGGGGAAATCTGCATAGATCAAAATTAGACAAAATAGATTTAATCAGTTTATGATTTAAACTTTTTAACGATCCACGGCAAGGTAAGTCCTTGTCCAAGCAAGGAAATTAAAACAACCGCAACCGATAAAAAGATGATTTCATTGCGCATAGGAAATGCTTTACCATTTTCCAATGAAGCAGGAATACCAATAGCGATAGCCAGAGAGACAATTCCCCGCATTCCCGACCATGTAATGATAAAACTTGTTTTAGAATCAAACAATGCATCTTCACTGATTTTACGTTTTCCCTGAAAGGCTTTTTGAAGATTAAATTGTTGCAGATAAACACGCGCCATTCTGATCAGTAACGTCACCAAAACAATAATTGCGGCATAACCTGCAAACGTCCAGACTTGTGCCTGAGGCATTTTCTTTAAAATAATGGGGAATTCCAGACCGATCAATAAAAAGATCAAACCATTCAGTAAAAAAATAATAATGTCCCAAAAGTTACGGGATTGATCTTTCACGTGATCCGGGAATTTATTTCGACTCAATTTTGACATTCCTAATCCTAAAATAACCACGGCGATCACTCCGGAAACTTTAAAATGTTCCGCAATAAGATACGTCACGAAAGGCATTAATAAAATCAAACTGTTAACAACCATTGCATCCGAACGGAAGAATCTAATGGTGAGTAATAATGCTTTAAAGACAATCCAACCCACCAGAAAACCACCTCCCAAAACCATCAGAAATTCTAGAGAAGCTTTCCAGGTTACAAACGCAATTCCAGTTACGGCAGCTACTGCAAAACGATACGCAACCAATGCTGATGCGTCATTAATCAAACTTTCGCCCTCCAATATCGTTACGGTTTTATGAGGAAGTCCGAGCCCTTTTGTGACTCCAACTGCGGCGACAGCATCTGTCGCAGAAAGAATTGAACCTAGTACAAAGGCCAATGGCCAAGTCATTCCGGGAATTAAGTAATGCGCCAAAACCGCGATTCCGGCTGTTGTTATAAATACCAATCCAATCGCTAATGTCCCGATCGTATTCATATTCGTTTTAAAATCCTGAAAAGAAATATTGAAGGCCGCATCATACAGCAACGGTGGCAGAAAAAGAAGCATAATAATTTCCGGATTCATCTCGATTTCCGGCATTGCAGGAATAAAACCGATTAAAATTCCGACAACCAGAAGAAGCATCGGTACAGGAATTTTAATTTTTCCCGCAAAACCAGACACTCCGATCATCAGAGCCATAATCATTAAAATAACTGCATAATTTTCCATCAAACTTCTTTTTTAATTGCTGTTGTTTGTTAAGAGTAACGAATAACCCCATAATCATTACTTTAAAAATAGTAAAAAAATATAAGAGAATTTTCATTCAAATATAAATGGGTTTGATTTTTTTTGGTCAGATTTTTGAATTGATAATTAATATCAATGTATTGTTTAATAATTATTGATTTTATTCTTATTTAAAACTAAATCACTTAAAATATTATATTATGTCAACAGAAAATCTTACACATCTAGAAGCAATTAAGAAAATCAAAGAACTGTCTGAAAGTGCAAAATTTTGTATGTTTTGTACAGAATTGGAAACTCTTCCGATCAATTCACGACCGATGGGTTTACAGGAAACCGATGATGAGGGGAATCTTTGGTTCATCAGCAGTGATGACAGCAACAAAAATTTCGAAATAAAAGAAGACCGAAGAGTTCAGCTATTTTTCATGAATAATAGTGATTATCAATATCTTTCTGTATTCGGAAAAGCCTCTGTTTACAAAGATAAAACGACGATCGAAGACAAATGGTCACCCATGGCCAATGCATGGTTTGAAGATGGAAAAGATGATCCTAAAGTTTCAATTATTCGTGTAGAACCAACGGAAACCTATTATTGGGATACAAAAGTTGGAAAATTGGTAAGTCTTTTTAGTTTCGTAGCCGCAGCCGTTACAGGAAAAACAACGGATAATTCCGATGGCGTGGAAGGAAACGCAACGGTATAGTTTATAATTTTTAATATTAAAATAGGCTACCTTTTTATGAGGCAGCCTATTCTTTTTACTTTTTAACATCTTCCATTGATGCTCCAAAATTGATGTGCAATACATTCCCATTTGGGGTAACTAAAGCCGGAACAGATTCTACACCTGCCTTTTCAGCTTCGGAAATTTTATCTCTAAATTCTCCTAAATGAACAACTTCTACATTTTCGGCTCCAATAAGATTAATAATGTCGTGTTCTGCACTTACGCATACAGGACAACCTGCGTGATAAAAAACTGATTTTTTCATTTTTGACTAATTTTTAAGGGTTTTAATAATATTTTTTAATTCTTCTGTTTCACTTTTTGTTAAAGATTTCAAAGGACTTCTTAGATTTCCGCCTTCTTCACCTAAAATATTTAATCCTGCTTTTATGGCTCTTGGAAGACCTTTTGCTACGATGAATTTTAATAATTCAACTTGTTGATAGAAAAGATCCTGCGCTTCGTTAAGCTGATTATTTTCAATAGCATTGTACAAGCCAATATTCAATTCAGGAATAAGATTCGGGGCAGCAGTACACCAACCTCTTGCTCCGGCAGAAAAGGCGGCTAAAGCTAATGGGTTTGATCCATTATAAAATGCCACGTCTTCTCCCAATTCTTTTCTCAGATAATGCATTCTCTGAATATCTCCCGTGCTTTCTTTGATCATCGTCACGTTGGGAATTTCCAATAATCTTTTTAGTAAATTCGGAGACATATCTACTCCACCGGTTGCCGGATTATTGTAAGCCATGATTGGGATTGAAATTTTATTCGCAACAGCATCATAATGCGTAACGATCTCATCATCTGTCAATTTCCAATAGCTCATTGGGATAATCATTACGGAATCGGCTCCGGCTTTTTCTGCAAACTGAGCATGGTGAATTGTTTTTTCAGTTGTAAGATTAGATACACCAACCAATGTTGGAATTCTGCCATTAACCTGCTGTATGGTGGCTTCGGTTACGGCTTCTTTTTCTTCATCCGATAAATACGGTAAAACTCCGGTGCTGCCAAGTGGAGCAATTCCGTGGTTTCCTGAAACAACCAATCTTTCAACCAACTTTTTGAATAGCGGAATATCAACTCTCTCCTCCTTATCAAAAGGCGTGATCGGATACGCTATAATTCCTTTAAATGGAACATTTTTCATGTAATTTTGATTTTTAATTGTTATTTCATTTAAAGGTCTCTGCCTTCTTCTTCTCTTAATGCAACGCCCAAATTCTGTAATTGAGGGGCATTTTCGCAGGCGATGTATTTTGCAGATTCTGTTTCGCTTAGGTTTTGATGCTTATGCCAAGCCCAAGAGGGAATATAAACTGCATCACCAGCCTTCCATTCTACTTTTTCACCTTCAATTTCTGTCCAGCCCTTTCCTTCGATAACGTATAAAACGGTTTCGTAGGTGTGACGGTGTTTGTTGGTTTGCTGTCCCGGCAATAAACCTCCGATGGTCATACTTACGTTTTTACTTGGAAGATCTACGAAGAACACAGGATGTTTTCTTTCTGTTGAAAATTGATTGTGTTCGCCCTCATTTTCAACATTTTTGTGAATTAAATGAGTCGGTTTTACATACTTTGGTCTTGCAAAAGTTTCGTGAAAGTCTTTTGAACTGAATTGTTTAGTGTCCATAATTTTAAAAATTTTATTTGTTATTGTATTATTACGAGACAAAATTATTTTATATTTGGACTGTTTAAATGATTCAGTTTTTACATAAATAGGTAGTCCAGATGTTACGTCCATGGAAATTAGAATTCGAGATTGATAAAAAGCTTGATAAAGCGGTCTATTTACAGATCGCCGATACGATTATTGGAGATATACAATCCGGCAGGTTACAGTTGGGAGATGCTCTTCCCGGAAGCAGAAACTTGGCTTTATTGCTAAAGATCAACAGAAATACGGTCGTAGAAGCTTATCAAGTTTTAATTAATGAAGAATGGGTAATCTCAAAAGAGAGAAAAGGAATTTTTGTATCAGATCAATTACCTATTTTAAAGGCAAGATTCAATAAAAATGAATCAGAAGATGAATACAAAACTGAAATCAATAATGGATTACTAATCAATTTTGATGACGGACATCCCGACAGTAAAATCGCTCCGGTTACCGAATTGGCCCGTGCTTACCGTCAGATCTTCAACAGAAAAGCAAAATGGCAAATGATGGGTTACAGCAGTGAACATGGAGATCTTGAATTCAGAAAAGCGATTTCTCAAATGCTTAATCACCAGCGCGGAATGCACCATAATGAACATGATATTTCAATCACCCGAGGAAGCCAAATGGCGATGTTTTTAATGGCTCAGAGTCTATTTAGTAACGGTGATTGCGTAATCGTAGAAAATCCGGGATATCAACCTGCGTGGAATGCTTTTGAATATGCAGGTGCAAAATTATTACCTGTTTCCGTAGACGAAGACGGAATTATTGTAGAAGATATTATTCAGCTTTTAAAGACAAATAAAAATATAAAAGTAATTTATTTAACTCCTCACAGACAATATCCTACAACGGTTACTTTAAGTTTAGCTAGAAGATTAAAATTAATTGAGTTATCAAACGAATATAACTTTACAATCATTGAAGATGATTATGATAATGAGTTTCATTTCGGCTACCGTCCTATCTTGCCGATTTCCAGTTTTCCTGAATTAAAAAATAGTGTTTATGTTGGAACAATGAGTAAAGTGGTTGCTCCCGCTTTGAGGATTGGATATTTGGTGACCAAAAATCAGGAATTATTAAAGAAAATTGGTGATTTGAGGAAAATTATTGATGTACAAGGCGATGTGATTATGGAACAGGCCGTTTTGCAATTAATCAAAGATGGAGCTGTGAAAAAACACATTAAGAAAGCAACGATTCACTATAAAAATAAAAGAGATTTTGTGTACGCTCTTTTGGAAAAGCATTTGAAAAATAGTGCCGATTTTACATTACCAGAGGGAGGTCTTGCGTTCTGGATTATTCCTAAAGTAAAATTGAATTGGAGTATTGTAACTGATTTGTTATTAGATAAAAACATTAAAATAATTCACCCTGAACAATTTAGTTTTAATGAAGTCGTAAACGGTTTTAGATTAAGCTACGGTTCTCTTTCCGAAGAACAATTGGAACAGAGTATAAAAGTAATTGCAGGAATTTTTAATGATCAAATTCCTGCAATTAATATTTCTTAATTTTATATTTTAACTTGATTATTCAACCTCAAAAATAGCCTGTATTTCTACAGAAGAATTTACAGGAATTGATGAAGCGCCTAATGTTGCTCTTGCGTGTTTTCCTTTATCTCCAAAAACCTCAACGGTAAGATCGGATGCGATATTCATCAAATCGGCATGTTTTGTATAATCGTCCTTAGTGTTGAAAATTCCTGTCAACTGTACACATTGTTTTACTTTGCTTAAATCTCCACCAACAGCTTCATTCAAGACTGATAAAACGTTCAACATCGTTGCTCTTGTAGCATCTTTTACCTGTTGTTCGTTCACATCAACACCTAATTTTCCGGGATTTAAAATTTTTCCGTCTTTCAAAGCTACCTGATTGATGAAAATCAAGTTTCCCGAACGCACAAACGGCTTATAATTTCCTGCAGGTTTTGGAACTTGAGGAAGAGTAATATTTTTTTGTTTTAACGTTTCATTAAAATTAACAGACTTTTCAATCGTCGCAATTGCTTTTTTAGCAAATGTTCCCTTTAAAGCCAATGCTATTTTTGCAAAGTTTTTCCCTTGAAGTTCGGCAAGATTTCTTTCGTCCTTTGTCGGTCTTTCAACATCTTTCAAAGAAGCCATGCTGGTTACTCCCAATACTGTATTTCCTTGCGGAATCGCTTTATTAATACTTTCTGTTCCACGAATTCCGTTAGAAACCATAACCATTCCGTGAACGGTAAGACTGTTCCAAAAAGCCTGCAAAGCCAATTCTTTTCCGGCTCCGCTTCCTGCAGACATGAACACTGTTGCCGGCATTCCTTCCAACGAATGGTTTGTCCAAAGATTAACTGTTTTAGATAAGAATTCGCTCATTCCGGTGCTGATATTTCCGAAATAAACGGGTGAACCAAAAGCAATTCCGTCATACGTTGGAAGTTCCTCCACTGTTGCGACGGGAACGTCTTTTAACTTTTGATTTTGAGATGTTTTTACCTGCTTTATAATTGCTGTTGCATTTTTATCGCTTTCAATTCCTTTGGCGATTTCTTTGGCCAGTTCATACGTTCCGCCATTGTCTGAATGGATCAAAACCAATACTTTAGCTTTATCTTGTGCCATGATGTTTGTGATTTTTAGTAATAAGAGTAATACAAAAAGAGAACCTAATTTTTTCATTCTGAATAAGATATATTTTTATAATACAAATTTAGTAATGACGTTTTTATTAAATTTGCCAAAAACTTTATGCAGAACGACAAAGTGAAATGCGGTTTAACCGAACAAAAAGAAAGTCATTTTATCGATACCATCGAAAAAGAAGCCTATGTTTGGTGCGAAGAAAACTGGAAACATGACGATTACGAGCATACTCACAAACGTGCGCAATTAACGTATGTGGAAGAAGGTTACCAATATTTTCATATTGATCAGAAGATTTATCTGGTTCCTCAAAATCATGTAATCTGGATTCCTTCGGGGAAACCTCATCGCATTACTTCAGAAGCGAAAACGGTAAAATTGATGCTTTTTTTGTTTAATTCTTCCTTTAAAGAAGATTTTTATGAACATGTTCAGGTATTTGCGATTCCTCCCGTTTTGCGGGAAATGCTTTTATATGCCTCAAAATGGAACAAAATTTTAACAGAAGATGATGAACAGGATATATTTTTTAAAGCTATTTTAAAAAGCCTTCCCCACTTTTGTAAGGAAAGCAATTATCTGGAAGTTCCTGTTCCGACAGATGCCCGATTGATTCCAGTTTGTAATTATATTAATTCAAATTTTAAGTATAACCTCAATATTGATCTTTTAGCCGAAAAAGCACAAATGTCAGTAAGAAGTTTACAGCGGATTTTCAAACATGAAACGGGAATTACGCTTCAAAAATATTTACAATTGATACGAATTCTAAAAAGTGTCGAATTAATTGATATGAAGCAGTTTACACTAAGTGAAGTTGGTTTTAAAGTTGGTTATCAAAGTCTTTCTGCGTTTACGTCTTCTTATTTTTCAATTATGAAATCGAAACCGAGAACGAAATAAATTAGACTTCAAATTTGGTGAGTTGTCCGTTTTTATAGCAATAAAATTCATAAGCAGGTTCTTTTCTGAAAGTAAAGACTTTTTCAAGGTGAATTTTGTCGTAATGAGGTTTTAAATTCTCATACTTTTCTTTAAGATGTTGAGGGAGTTCGTCCGCTTTTATAGATCTTTCCACTTCAAAACCGTCATCAAATGCGAATTCTATCATAAAATCTATCTGTCTCCAAGAAATTACAGATTCCTTTTCACTACTGTTGTGAGTGGTAGAAAAAGAAATTTTATCCTGTTGAATAATTTTCTGTGTAGTTCCTGTCATCAGCGTAATTCCGGAAATCACCATCGCCCCATACCCTATTTTTTTGAATAAAAATTCACTCAGATAAGGAAGAATATATTTTACGGTATAAGACGAGATTATGGTTGCCGCCGCAATCGTAAGCCCAAGCCATAAAGCAGTGTTGGAATACAATCCGAGCGAAATATAAATGACCAATTTAATTAAATGTAAAAAGACTTCATTGGCAGCTCTAGTTGCTACAATTTCTTCTTTTTTTAATCCAAATCTTAAGTAAAAACGATTGAATAACAGTCCAATTGCTCCTGTAATTCCTGAAATAAATCCTGCACAAATTCCAATGATGATTAACATGAATTTTGGATACGCTTTTTCTGTTTTCGTTTCTGCTTTTTTTGATTTAAATAATTCAGGAAGATTAATGATCAGAAAAAAGGCAACAATTAATTGTAAATAATTGGGATTGATGTATTTAATAAGCCAAGCTCCCAACAAAACCGCAGGAATAGAAAACGGAACAAACCAAAAAAAGATCTGCCAGTTGATATGTTTTTTAAACACAGCAATTCTTGAAACAGAACTCGTAAAAGTTCCGATAGTTAATGAAAAAGGAACCACCGAACTCGGCAATAATAAATTCAGGATTGGGATAAGTATCAAACTCGCTCCACCACCACAGATTGCACTGATCCAAAAGGCTAAAATTGTTCCTAAAAATAACAGTATGATATTGAATGTCATTGTTTTAATTTTAAAAATTTTTTACTAAACCAATTCCCATATTTCCCTGTTGATAAAAAGGCATGATCATCGTTTGTGATTTTTCTTTTTTACCACCTAAAAGCGTATTAATCTTTGGATATAACCAATAAGCAAGCTCCGTAGAAAGGATTCCAAATCCAGCACCGCCAATGACATCGCCGAACCAATGTTTATTATTCAACATTCTGTAAACGCCTGTGAAAACGGCAAAAGAATATCCCGAAATCCCCAGCCAGAAGTTGGTGTCTTTATATTCTCTGTACATAAATTGAGCAGACGCAAAAGCAATTGCGGTGTGACCGGACGGAAAAGAAAGATTGTTCGACTGATCCGGTCTTTCCTCTTTTACGATATGTTTTAAAGGAAGTGTAATCGCGGAAGTAATCAACATAGACGTTCCATAAATGATGCTTCTGTCCTTGAAATTATGTTTTCCCTGAACTCCGGCAGCATTAAGTCCGTACACCAAAACAGCGGGAGCAAATTGGGTGTAATTATCAAGTCTGATGTGATCCGGTTTGTGCTCACTGATCTCGTATTGAGTAGAAAAATTTAGTTCTTTTAAACTTTTGATACTCAAACTTGCGACTCCATAAGAAATAAGCGCGGTCGGAATAATCAGTTTTTTATAACTGAACTCGTGAGTTTTGTCTTCCAAATTGGGCTTTACAGCCACTACACTGTCCTGAACTGTATGAATAGCTAAACTATCCTGCGCAGAGACATTCTGGAAACTTATTGATAGTAAAACTAAGCTTGGTATTAAACTTTTCATAGCTGATTTCGTGTCTTTAAGATTAATTAATGACACAAAAATGCAATCCAATTTAGAAGAAATTTAGAAGAAAAGGTTTAAAAAAGCTTAAACCTGATTTATTCGATTTAAAATATTCAAAAAAATAAAACCATAAAATACATTATGGTTTTATCATTAATTTAAATATAATAAGATTGTGAAGTGGTCTGATTATAGAATTTTATTAATCTTTATTTTAAAATTAATAATTGATTCATTTCGCTTTTAAAACATCCTAAAATAAACTCAGTGTAATATAACTGGGCGTTCAGAGCTTGTGTTTTAGGGTGTAATTCTAACTTTTTAGTAAGTACAATTTCACCTTTATATGAAAATGAAAAATAAGCGAAAATTTTATATAATGAATTGCGTATTGGCGTGCAGTAGCCTGTTGTAGCGATCGACCAGTCGGATTCAAAGAGTTTTGCGACATTTAAAGCCATCGTTTCTGCTATATTTTCTGAGACGCAATCGGATTCTTCGGCTTCGTCTGAATCAATGCTTAATAATCTTACTTTTTCGGGCAAAGTGTAAGCTGTCATTCCGCCTTTATAGAACAATGAGGCGTTGGGCATTTGTGAAAAAGCAAGTTGCAGACATCCGGAAGTTACGCTCTCGACAACGGAAATAGATTCGTTAACGCTCAACAATGAACGACTTATATATTCGAGTAAATTTTGTTGAAATTTCATAGTAATTAAGGTTTAAGTGATGGTTTATATTGGTGTTTTAATTTAAAATTTTAATGAGAATCAACTCATTTTGGGAACCTTTACTTTTTAATTTCTTTTTATATTTTAGTGTTTTATTAATTATTTTTAATCACAGATTTTCATGAATTTTTCAAAATAATGCAGATCATTTTTTTTCCTGATTGAAAGATAAAAAAGAATCTGTTCCGGCTCATGCTTTCCGATATTGTCAATATCATCAAATTGTACAATCAAAGCTCTGATATCTTCTTTTTTTTCCTCACTTTCTGAAACTACAAATAATAGAAAAACGGTGTCTTTTATTTCTTTTGCATAAATAACAGCGTGATTTTCAAACCAATTTCCGTTATTTATAATTTTAGTAAAATGACTTGCTTCCAGTGATTTTAATATTTTCTGATGATCCATTTTTTCAGTATTCATGGTTAAAACAAATCAGATAGATCTTTACATAATCGGTGTTTTTAGAGCAATTTAATCTCTCTCTATTTTCATCAATTTTGATGAAAATTCAACACTACAATTTATGCTAATATATTTCACTTTTTTATGACTTGGGTCATGTTCTTAATATAGGATTTTTCGGTTTACGATTTTAAGGAGACTTTCTTTTTCCATTCTTTTCAGAACTCTAATAACCGTTTCTACACGCAGTCCGGTTAAATTAGCGATCTGCTGTCTTGTAAGCTCTATATGAAAACAGTGCTGACAATCATCTTCGTAATAGCTTTTTAGATACTCCATTAATCCTTTTAATCTCAATACAGGATTGGTAGAAGACATATTTTGCGTCATTAATATTTTATAGTAAAGCCTTTGCGAAAGACAGGCATTCATTCCTAAAGATATTTCGGGATGTATTCTTAATAATTCCAGGAAGTTGTTTTTAGGAACTCTTATGATTTTGGAACCTTCCAGACATATGGCATTGATGGGATAAAACTTCTCCAGAAAAAGCATAGAATCTCCAAAACTCTGGTTTTTCCCAAAAATATTCTGGATAAATTCTTTACCGTCATCATTATAATTATTGAGTTTTACTTTTCCTTCCTCAATCTGAAAATAATAAAGTGCATGATCTCCCTCTCTGAAAATTATTTCTCCTTTTTTATACTCTTTAATCTCTCCATCGAATGAGCGAAGAAGCTCTGTATCAATGTTCATACAGCTTATAGTTTTCATATGTATTAGTTTTAAATCACTTAGTTTCTATTGTAGAATTTACGTTAATTTTTTATCAATCAATGATTATTTTTTTGTCAAACAAATTTTAAACCATATTTGATATTTTCTCTTAAAAAATTAACAAAATGATACAATTAACCCCGTTTAAATGTATAAACGGGGCTAATTTGTGGGTTAATTAAGCTTTTGGAAGCTTTATAATTAATTATTTTAATAAAAAATTCTATTTCGCGAACTTTTTTGTACCCGCTACACAAAGAATAACTCCAATGGTAACTCCCAACATTCCCATGCTTACAGGTTCGTGAAGAAAATATGCGGCCAATGCCAATCCGAAAAACGGCTGTAATAATTGTAGCTGACCAACAGTTGTAATTCCGCCCTGAGCCAAACCTCTGTACCAGAAGATAAAGCCAATGAACATACTGAATAAGGCAATATAAGCTAAACCAAGCCATCCTCCAGTAGTTACAGTCTCGATATTATTAGGAAAATAGATAAAAAATAAAGGAACCATTAATGGTAAAGCTAAAATCAAAGCCCATGAAATTACCTGCCATCCGCCTAAGGTTTTTGAAAGTTTAGCACCTTCAGCATAACCTAATCCACATAAAACTACTGCCGTCAACATTAAAACATCGCCAATCGGAGAAGCAGAGATTCCTTGAGAAATGGCAAAACCAATCACCAAAAGACTTCCTATAATTGAGAAAAGCCAAAATACAGGATGTGGTCTTTCTCCTCCTCTAATAACTCCGAAAATTGCTGTCATTAAAGGCAACATTCCTAAAAATACAATAGAATGAGCCGATGTCATATATTGTAAAGCTAATGCCGAAAGCAACGGAAAACCAATCACACAGCCTATCGAAACTAAAGCTAATGGAAATAACTGATTTTTAGTCGGTCGTTTTTCTTTATAAATTAGAAGTACAATTAAAGCAAGTAAACCTGCAATTGCAGCACGGGCAATTGTTACAAAAATCGGACTCATATCATTCACTGCCAATTTGGTGGCAGGCATCGAGCCACTGAATAACAGTACTCCTATAAAACCATTGATCCAGCCGTTAAGTGTTTGGTCTTTTGATATTGTATTTGTCATCATTTTATTTTTGGTTTTATTTAATGTGTCAAAATTATAGAAGTTAATTCAGTAAGCACAGTCTCAGTTTTGTATATTTGCATGAGCACAGTTAGAAAATATGAATAAAGAATTTTTATATACAGAAATCGCCAACGGTATCGCTTCTCAAATCAGAAACGGAGTTTTAAAAGCCGGAGATAAACTTCCGTCTGTAAGAATTTTATGCAAAGAACATCAAATCAGTATGAATACGGCAAAACGTGTTTTTCTGGAATTAGAGTCGATGTCTTTAATAGAATCTAAGCCACAGTCGGGGTATTTTGTAAGTCAGTTACTTTCAATTAAACTTCCTCTTCCCGAAGTAAGCCGACCGTCTTTGATCGCCAATAACAACGAACCCAACGAGTTAATTAGCAAGGTTTATGAAAATATGGGTAAAAATAACCTTACGCTTTTTTCTATTGCGATTCCGTCGGGAGATCTGCTTCCTCAGGCTAAACTTAAGAAAGAAATCATCAACGCAACAAGAGAATTAAAATCCGGTGGCGCTGAATATGAAGAACTTCAGGGAAATTTAAAGCTAAGAAGAATGATCGCCTTAAGATCACTGTCTTGGGGAGGAAATTTTAATGAAAATGATGTTGTGACCACAAACGGCGGGATGAATGCCCTATCTTTTTGTCTGATGGCTTTGGGAAAACCGGGAGACACGATTGCCATTGAAAGTCCGTGTTATCCGGGGATTTTACAGTTGGCTGCAGGTTTTGGCTTGAAAGTTTTAGAACTGCCCACCCACCCTGCTCACGGGATTGAAATTGAAGCTTTAAAAGAGGTAATTCCTAAAATTGATATCTGTTTATTAATTCCCAATTTCAATACGCCATTGGGAAGCTGTATGTCTGATGAAAACAAAAAAGAAGTGGTAAAACTTCTCGCAGAAAATAATATTCCTTTGATTGAAGATGATGTTTACGGAGATCTTTATTTTGGACAAAACCGTCCGAAATGCTGTAAGTCTTTTGATAAAGAAGGAAATGTTTTGTATTGCAGTTCAATATCAAAAACATTGGCGCCTGGTTATCGTGTTGGATGGATTGTTCCCGGAAAATATAAAGAGAAAATTTTAAAGCTAAAACTACTCCATTCCACGTCTTCAATATCGATTGTAAATGAAGCGGTTGCTAATTTTTTAAAGACCGGAAGATATGAGAAACATCTTCAACAAATGCGAAAAACCCTGCAAAATAATTATCAGAATTATGTTCAGACCATCGCAGAATCTTTTCCAGAAGGGACAAAAACAAGCCGGCCACAGGGTGGACTTTCTCTTTGGGTAGAATTTGATAAAAAGATTAAAACAACAGAATTATATGATCTTGCCATAAAGCAAAATATAAGTATTGCACCCGGAAGAATGTTTACGTTACAAGATCAGTTTGAAAATTGTATGCGACTTTGTATAGGTTTGCCTTGGTCGGAAGATATTCAATTAAAATTAAGACAAATTGGAAGTCTGGCGAAGAGAATTAGCTAAACTTAAATATTAGACTATCAAATTAAAACTATTTACACTTATTTGTCATTCCGGAGGAATCTAAACAAAGTAATTAAGTCTCTTTATTTGAGAGCTTAGATTCCTCCGGAATGACAAATATTGCGTTTAACTTTATCTGAATTTTTTTAATCTATTTATTATCCGGAACGAAATTTTTCCTAGCTAATTCCTTTCTTACACGGCTTAAGCTTTCAGGAGTGATTCCCAAATAGGAAGCGATCATCCATTGTGGAACTCGCAGTAACAAATCAGGATACATTTTGATGAATTTCATGTATCTTTCCTCTGCGGTTTCTCCTAATAAAGAATTGATTCTGTCTTGAAGACTTTTGATATGTTTTTGAACTAAAACATCACTTTTTCCAAGGCTGCTCGGGAATTCACCTACCAATTTACTGATGAAGTCAGGATGTAATAAAAGTACCTCGCAATCTTCAATAGCTTCTATATAGTAAATTGATTTTTCGTTAAAATAAAGACTGCTTCTATCAGAAATCAACCAGCTTTCAGGAGCGAATTGTATAATGTGTTCTTTTCCGTTTTTATCGATAGAATACATCTTCAAAAGGCCTTTTTCTACAAAGTAAATGTGTCTGCAAACCTCTCCGTATTGTAAAATAAACTGATTTTTCTGTATTTTCTTTACTTCATAGTGCAGGCTGCACATATTCACTTTTTCAAGCGGAACATTTAAAACTTTAGATAAATAATTATTAATATTTTTCATTAGAGAATCTGGCTTAAAGATATATCCTGATGAGAAGCGTTGCTAACTGCTTTTCCGTTTTCTATGACAATAAATTGCGGACTTTCATGTCTTACTCCCAAATCTTCTGCTATTTTATTGGAGATAGGTCTGTAAGCCAACAAATCTAAGAAATACAAATCTACTTTTTCATCGGTATTTTCTATTTCTTTTTCAAAGTTTTTCAATACAGTTTTACTTATAAAACAACTCGTTGAATGTTTGAATATTCCGATCTTATGCTGAGAAGAATTTTCAATAGCCTTTTTTAAATCTTCCTCAGATTCTATCTTGTTCCAAAAAGATTTTTCTTCTTGTTTTTCTTCTTTTCCGCCAAATATTTTATCAAAAAAACTCATACATTAAATTGTTTAAGGTGATGATTAAGATGTTTATACTCTAAAAAGCCCCAGTCTTTTTCTTTCATTTTACCAAAAAGTCTGTGCTGATGAGCCAGTTTATGGTTTTCAAATGCATACCAATAATCATTCAGTGTATTCAAAAGACTTTTCTTTGCTTCATCAAAATCACATTCAAAATTAACGATTAGTTTTTGAAAAGTAGGCATGTTTCGGGGAATTCCGTTATTAAAAATTTGCATTTCGAATTTTGTAAGAAGGCCTACAGCAGAAAACAAAATATTAATTTCCGGAAGAATGATTTTCTGTAAAGCAACCTGAAGAACGAGATCACAATGTTTCAGCATTTGAGCAACAGACATTTGTCCCCATTTTCTTGGAGAATTTTCATCAAGATTAGAAATCCTATTAATAATTTCCTCGAAATAAATCCGATTATGAAGACTCTTTTTTACCAACCCTTTTCTTTCTTCAAATTTTCAATATGAGCAAAATGATGGTTACAATGCCAAACATACAGAGCAAGATAATTTCTCAGATCGTAATTTTGGTTTTGTTCAGGATGATGAAAAGTTCTTTCAAACTGTTTATTCGTAAGGGTTTTAAGCAGTGCAGCCCATCTTTGATGAGTTCCTTTTATCATTCTCATTGCGGGTTTTATCGGCATGTTTACACTGTCCTGAAGTTCTGCCCATTTCGCTTCATCGTAAGGTCTGATGGTTGGATTGTCTTCCGTTAATGCCAATTTAAGACGGATAAAACTGTTGATATGGCTATCTGCGATGTGATTTACGAGTTGTCTTACCGTCCAGCCACCTTCTCTGTAAGGAGTGTCTAATTGGTCGTCAGAAAGGTCTTCTATTAATTTTTTAAGCTTTTCGGGGAAATTTTTGATGACTTTAATATATTCATCAAGTTTGATATCACAGATGTTCTCAGGCTGTTGGTACTCACCTATTGGAAACCTTTTCTGTTCTAAATTGCTCATTCTATTAGTTTTAATTTTTAATGTTGCCGTTTTGTCCGATCATTAATTTTTTGGACAGTTTTTTAATTTTGCCGTTTGCTAATTTATCAAAAATTCGAGAATTTAAAATGAAAAAAGCGTTAATTAGATTTACAGTTAAAAAAAGCTCCAATTCTATTAAAATTGAAGCTTATATTATTTAAATTAAAGGATTAATAACCATGTAAATCAATACCTTCGGTTCTTTGTAAAGTCACTTTCTTGCCCATTTTCTTTTGAATAACTCTGAAATGTTGCAATTCATCGTCCGTCAAAATATTAATGGCAGTCCCTTTTTCGCCAGCACGACCCGTTCTACCAATCCTGTGAATGTAATCTAAAGGCGAACGTGGTAATTCGTAATTGATTACACAAGGCAAAGATTCGATGTGGATACCACGACCGATTAAGTCTGTAGCAACCAAAATCTGAGCACCATTTACCTTAAATTCTTCCAAATTATTTCTACGAGCACCCTGCGATTTCTGACTGTGAATCGCTACTGCTTTAATTTTATTTTTCTTTAGTTTTTCAACTAAATTATCTGCAGATTTTGTAGATGAAACAAAAATCAAGGCTTTTTCAACCTTTTTTTCTTTAATTAAATAACGCAAAAATGGACCTTTATTTTCTGGAGAAACATGATAAGCCAATTGCTCGATATTATCAATTTCAACTTCTTCCTTTTTAATCTCAATTAATGTAGGGTTGATTGATAAACGCTCCTTCATTTCAGAAACTTTATCATCTAAAGTCGCAGAAAACAATGTTGTCTGCTTCATAACAGGCATTTGAGCGAAAAGTTTATTCATTTCTTCACCAAAACCCAATTGAAACATTTTATCTGCTTCATCAATCACCAAATGCTGGATTCCTGAGATACTCAACGCTTTATGATCAATCAAATCTAATAAACGACCGGGCGTTGCAATAAGAACTTCTACCCCAAACATTCCTTTCATCTGCGGATTGATGGAAACTCCGCCATAAACCGCCATTGTACGGATTTCACGCTTCAAATTGTCTGTAAAAGCTCTGAAAACTTCATCAATCTGAATCGCCAATTCACGTGTAGGAACCAATATTAAAACCTGAATATTACGGTCTTTCTTAACCTCTGCATTTTGTAGTTTTTCTAAAATAGGCATCACAAAACAAGCCGTTTTTCCGGAACCTGTTTGCGCAATTCCCATCAGATCTTTTCCCTGCAAAATAACAGGTATCGCCTGCTCCTGAATTGGAAACGGCTTTAGATACCCTAATTTTTTAACAGAATGAATAATATTGTGTGATAATCCTAACGATTCAAATGACATAAAAATACTTATTTACTGCAAAGATAAGCTATTGGTATTTGTTTTATATCCCGAAAGTGAAATAGTGATTGTTTTTATAATGATGTTGTTTTGCTGGAGAATCGCAAAGACGCAATTTTTCTCTTTTTAATCTTTTAATCTCCACAAAGTTTGTCATTCCGGAGGAATCTCTACTATGCTTTATTTGCGATATTTAGATTCCTCCGGAATGACAAACTTTATGTGTTTATTTTATATACAATCAATTTCACAGCGCCAATCTTTACACCTTACAACAATATTTTTTCATCAATCTTTGCGTCTTTGCGATTAATCACCTTTTTTCATATTTATAAAATTTTGTTTAAAAATTATTAATCTAAATGCCGTTTTGTCCGATAATTAATCTTTGGACAATTTTTTGAATATTAGTTTTTATATATTTATCAAAAATTCGAGAAATCTAAATATGAAAAAAGCATTAATAATAGTAGATGTACAGAATGATTTTTGTGAAGGCGGTGCATTGGCAGTTCCTGGAGCTAACGAGGTTATTCCTTACATCAATCTTCTGATGGAAGAAAATGAATACGATCAAATTGTTCTTACTCAGGATTGGCATCCTGCAAATCATAAAAGCTTCGCAAGCAACAACGGACAAAAAGTTGGAGAAAGCATTATTCTGAATGGTGTTCCGCAGTTTATGTGGCCGGATCATTGTGTTCAAGGAACTTTTGGAGCAGAATTTCATAAAGATCTGAACATAGATAAAGTAACTCACATCATTCAAAAAGGAAAAAATACTGAAATTGATGCTTACAGCGGTTTTCAGGACAATAACCACTTCATGAAAACAGGCTTGGATGATTTCTTAAAATATCATGAAATCCAGTTATTGGAAATAGTAGGTTTAGCAATGGATTATTGCGTGAAATTTACGTGTACAGATGCTGTTGCAAACGGATATGTAACTTGTCTGCATTTCAACGGAACGCGTGCTGTAAACGTAAAACCGGATAATGCAAGAGATGCTATTTTCGAAATGCTTCAGAAAGGAGTAACTGTTTTGGGATAGTTTTTTAACAGCATTTTGTCATTCCGGAGGAATCTAAATATCGTAAATAAAGCATAGTAGAGATTCCTCCGGAATGACAAAAACTCTGGAAATAGATACACAAAAAAAGACGTTGAAAATTAATTCAACGTCTTTTTTATTTTTAAACTTAAAATTTAGCTTAATTAAAGCATTTTCAAGTTATTCACTTCTAATTCTGTAAGAATTCTCCAGTGTCCTCTTTTGATATTCTTCTTCGTTAATCCTGCAAACGTCACTCTGTCAAGAGCTTCAACTTCATATCCTAATCTTTGGAAGATTCTTCTGATAACACGGTTCCATCCGATGTGGATTTCAATTCCGATCTCATTTTTAGGCTTACCTTCGATGAATGAAATCTGATCAACTGTAGCAATTCCTTCGTCCAAACGAATCCCTTCAACGATTAATTTCATGTCTTCATTGGTTAATTTTTTATCCAACGTTACGTGATAGATTTTTTTCGCGTCAAAAGATGGGTGCGTTAGTTTCTTCGTCATGTGTCCGTCATTTGTTAAAAGAATAACACCCGTTGTAGAACGGTCTAATCTTCCAACTGGGAAAACACGGTACGGAGAAGCATTTGCCACAAGATCCATTACTGTTTTTCTTGCTTTGTCGTCTTTTGTAGTAGAAATATAACCTTTTGGCTTATTCAATAGTACATAAACAGGCTTTTCTGGAGTAATGTTTTGTCCGTCGAAAACTACTTTATCAGTTTTTTCGACTTGGTAACCCATTTCAGTTACTACTTTCCCGTTTACTTCAACTAAGCCTTGAACAATCAGCTCATCAGCTTCTCTTCTGCTACAAATCCCTGAGTTTGCGATATATTTATTAAGACGAATGGTATCTTTATGGATGTCCTTTTCAATCTTATTTAATCTTCTTTTTTGTACAAAAGATTTTGCTCTGTCTTCATCTCTGTCGCTTCCGGTAGAAGGTCTCTTACCGTACTTTAAGCTACCTCTTTCGTATTTACCTCTTTTGTTATCTTTGGTATCAGGATCTCTTGGCCCACCTCTTTTAGAAACAGGTTTACCGCCAAATGTTTTTCTTTCTCTACCTTCGTTTTGTGAAGTAATGTAAGGCTCTCTGCCAGGTTTTGAGCTGCGATCTTCATCACCACGGCTTTCAAAATTTGTATCACCTCTCCTAGAATCAGGTTTGTTGAAAGATCTAGAGTCGGTATCTCTATCACTTCTGCTGAAAGGCTTTTTCTCAAATTTTGAATTGCCATTTTCATCTCTATCTTTTTGGCCAAAACTCTTGTCACTACTTTTAGAAAAAGGTTTTTTGAAAGGTTTTGATTCTGAAGAATTTCCAGATTTAGGAGCGCGAGAACTTCCGGAATTTCTTGTTGAAACTCTTGGTCTTTTAGGTTTTCCTGAATTATTATTGTCTCTGCTCATGCTAAAATATTTTTGCAAAGATAGTAATTTAGTTACGAGTTAAAAATTAAGAATCATAACTTTGCAATATAGTTTCACTATTAACGTTATAGAAATTCTGAAAATGATAACAATATTAAACGATAATTTTTCTCAATTAAACGACTTTTTACACGAAAAATCATTCAGCAAAATCTTTATTTTAGTTGATGAAAATACACATGAATACTGTCTTCCCGTTCTGTTGGGCAATATGGAAACCGATCTTGGATTTGAAATTCTGGAGATTGAAGCGGGTGAAGAAATGAAAAATATTCAGACTGCTAATCAGCTTTGGGAAATTTTGACAGAAATGAAAGCAGACAGAAAAGCGCTTGTCATCAACCTTGGAGGCGGTGTTATTACGGATATGGGAGGTTTTGTGGCTTCTACTTATAAAAGAGGCGTTCAGTTTATTAATATTCCAACTACCCTTTTATCGATGTGTGATGCTTCTATTGGCGGGAAAACAGGGATTGATCTGATGCATTATAAAAATATGGTGGGAACTTTTACTTTTCCTGAACAGATTTTTGTGTATCCTAAATTTCTAGAAACTCTTCCTTTTAAAGAATTAAGAAGCGGTTTTGCCGAAATGCTTAAGCACGGATTAATCGCAGATAAAAAGCATTGGGACAATCTTATTCAGATCCATAAATTAGATATAGAAGTAATTATTCCGCATATTCAGACGTCGATGGATATTAAACAAGATGTTGTTGAAAAAGACTTTCATGAAAAAAATGTCAGAAAAACACTGAATTTCGGTCATACCATCGGTCATGCCATTGAAAGCTTATGTTTGGAACAGGGAAATCCTATTTTGCATGGAGAAGCTGTTGCAATGGGAATGATTTCAGAAGCACATCTTTCCTATCTTGAAGGTTTGATTTCAGAAGATGATTCAAAAATTATTATTGAAAATGTTCAAAGATATTATCCTTATTTAGATATCAGTGATTTTAAAGATGAAGACATTTTTTCTTTATTATTGAATGATAAAAAGAATGCTGACAGTAAAATCAACTTCTCATTAGTCTCAGGAATTGGGGAATGTACTTATGATTATCAATGCAGCCAGAAAAATATTATCCAATCATTGGATTTTTACAGACAATTAGATAGTATTTAATTAAAATCACGAAACTTTTCAAGCAAAATCATCTGTTTTTATAAATTCATGCCTATTTGGTTGATTTATAATCAAATGTTTGTTTAATATTTTAATTAACTGATTTTCAAATATTTAAATACAATACCGTCTGTTTTTCAGGTGGTATTTTTACTGACTTTTGTCATGTTTTTCAGTTTTGGCAAGCAATTTGAAAGATACTCTGCGTCAACGTAAAAATTGACAGTAGTAAAATTTAAAATTAAGAATAGTAAAATATTAAAAAATTAAAGTTATGAAAAAGTTAATTTTAGGAT
>Ga0302167_10000192_pt1 | contig 32678 bp, 23 predicted proteins | sample I_Fen_N1_1_FD_193496 | JGI IMG/M metagenome (GOLD analysis project Ga0302167, IMG submission 193496) | Peat permafrost microbial communities from Stordalen Mire near Abisko, Sweden - I_Fen_N1_1 | ecosystem: Environmental > Terrestrial > Soil > Wetlands > Permafrost | place: Sweden: Abisko... | reverse complement strand
TTATAAACCGAAAATCCTCCTTAAAGATTTAAACCAAAATGTCTAAATTGGTTTGAAGACATACAGTAAAAAAGAATGATCCTGGGCACGAAATTGTGCTGCTATTAGCACAAGTAAAATAAAAAAAGATTTTTTAAAATCATTATTGGGGAGTATCATCAATCGTTTTATTTATCTATCAAAAATAAATAATTTAAGAAAAAAATTCTAGCTAATTAATCAAAAACAAGAAAATATAAATTTCTTCAACTGCAAAATTTTAAAAAAAACGCATTTCACATTACTTAATCACTACTGCAACCACTACTTAATAAACTGAAAATCAATACTAAAAAAATCTGTGTAGAATTATAGTAATATTTTCACGACCGAGGGAGTATACCTTTGTCTCTACAATTAAAAACAAATGATAGAAATTTTGACCGGTCATTTTTGAATTTGTTTTTATGATTCTAAGAGCACACAAGGAAACAAAAAAAATTAAGAAAATGAAAAAAAATGCAATTATTTTATCTGCATTAATATCTTCAAGCTTCGCTTTTTCTCAGGTAGGAATTAATACACCAAACCCAAGAGCAACTTTTGATATTACTGCAAAAACATCCACCGGAACCGACAGAACATCGGAAGGTCTCTTAGTACCTAGAGTAGACAGGCTAAGAGCACAATCAATGAGTAGTGTGGAAACTTCTACTTTAATATATATAAATAGTATTGCAACAGGCTCACAAGGAGGAAACGCTGTAAACATTGATAAAGAAGGTTACTATTACTTTGACGGAGCATTATGGGTAAAACTTAATGCAGATGCAAGTGCAATAACTTCTCAAAATATTTACAATTCTGATGGAACGCTTACAACCAACCGTACTGTAACACAAGGAGCAAATACATTAACTTTCCAGGGACAATCTGTTAATAGCTTTTCTATTGATAATAAGACTTTCTCTATAGACTCTAAAAACCACAGGGTTGGTTTTGGTACAAAGACACCATCCAGCAAATTTGAAATTGTATCAGATAATGAAGGTTCAGGAGCCCAAAATAATTTTTATTTTAAAGGTTTCGGAACATCTAAGGAACCTGCCCTGTTGCTAGTATCTTCTAATGGAACAGAAGCAGCCCCAACAAATCTCGTAAATGGAGATAATATAGGATCTGTTTACTTCGGCCCAAGAGCAAATAATACGTTTAATACAGTTAGCGGTACAGCTATTAATTCTAAATATCGCGGTGATGGTACAACTTTACTTACTGATCTTTTATTTAGAACATCAAATGCTGACAGAATCAGAATAGACGAAAACGGTAATGTAGGAATAGGAACCACAGCACCATCAGCTAAAGTTGATATTGTAGGTAATACTTTTGGTATTAAAAGAGCCCAAGGTGCAGGAAGCTGGGATAATATTTGGCTCGATTTAAGCAATGCATATGCTCCATCCATCAATGCCTCTGGCGCAGAAACAGGATTGCAGTTTAGAGTAGGAGCAAATACAGCAGGTACTTATGGGAATACCCAAACATTAGCTACTGTAGCTACTATGCAACCTAATGGAAATATGGGAATAGGAACAGAAAGCCCAAATAACAATGCAATTCTAGAGCTTAGTGCTACCAATAAAGGATTTCTCCCGCCAAGACTCACAACTGCTCAAAGAGATGCGATCCCCGCTGCCAGCAGACCTGCAGGATTAATGGTATACAACACCAATACCAACTGCATGGATTTCTGGAACTCTAATGTTTGGGTATCTACTTGTGCTGTTACCACTCCACCTGCAGGAATTATCACAGCTATAACATGTGCGAGCGCTACCAATAATGGAACCATCGTAACGGGGTCCAATAATTCTGTTAGCTCATCAATTCCGTACACAGGAGGTAACGGAGGTACTCACGGAGGACAAACCGTAACATCAACAGGGGTAAACGGATTAACAGCAACTTTGGCTGCAGGAAGTTTTGCCAACGGTGCAGGAAGTCTTACTTATATAATTACTGGGATACCTTCTGCATCTGGCACAGCTAATTTTGCTATCAATATTGGAGGTCAAACTTGTTCTCTATCAAGAACAGTAAATGCATCGGCAGGTACTATAACTCAGCTAAATTGTACAAGTGCTACTCAAAACGGATCCTTAACAAATGATTCAGTAGCTTCAGGTGTTACAGCAACAGTTCCTTATACAGGAGGTAATGGCGGGACTTACGCTGCGCAAAGCATACAATCTACAGGGGTACCTGGATTAACAGCAACACTATCCGCAGGAAACTTCGTTAACGGGAATGGTAACCTTACGTATACAATTTCAGGAAAACCGCTTGGAGAAGGTACAGCAAGCTTTGCAGTTAATATTGGAGGAAAAACATGTACGCTCACCGTTACGGTAAATGCTATAAATTCAGGAACGATTACATGTTCATCACCAGGTTATTATCCTTACCCTAATGTTAAAAATAAATATTTCCAATGTGTACTCATAGGTAGTAAATACTATTATTATGTATATACTTGCCCAGCTGGATCTGGTTTTAATCCTGCTACAAACTTATGTGAAGTAGGTTATGGTCAATAAATAAAAATCAAGAATGATGAATGATCATTTATCATCTTAAATAAAGTGTTTGTGTCTAAAGAGCAGCAGGGTTCAGTTTTTCATTTCCCTCTGCCCTTGTTTTAAAAATACTTTTAAGACTATACATAATTATTAAACTTGATCACATAGACCTATTGGTTTTGACACAATTAGTTATTATGATCAAGGGGGGAAGCCTGCTCATTTATTTGAGCAGGTTTTTTTATGACTGAAAATATTTTCAAATAATCTTTTTAAGGTTAAAACACTTTAATTTGATACTAAAAAGACTCAAATTATAAGTTTCTCAAATCAATGATCTGATATTTAATGTAGATCATCAAGTAAAATAATGGGGTGCAAACCTTACCATACTCCAAAAAAAAGCCTCTACAAAATGTAAAAGCTTAAACACAACACTAAAGTATATGGGAAATTCATACCTTATATTTTTTGTGATTAAAAATATATTCCCCCCTCATTTTAATAATTTTTTTTCATCTAAAAAGTAGTACTAACTGTTTTGGGAACAATGTGAGGGGGAAAATATTTATTTAATCATCATCTATGTAAATTTTATTTCAACAAAGCTTTTTTAATTCTATCAATCAATCATTTATGTTTTGTTGAATTTTCTACTGCAAATGTATGTCGGAAATATGAAAATAATATTACTACACATCTACTTCATGAATTTAAATCACTTATAATCAATATATTAAAAATAATTTGGTAGTATAAATGTAGTGTGTAATTTATAAGTCACATTAAAAAAAACATCTACTTTTGTAGATGTTTTTACTTTTTATTATTGTTTTTCAGGTAGATATATCAATAAAGTAATTGTTTTTTACTATTATTTCTCCACCCTGCCTGACTATCATATTTCACAAAAAATATCTTAAGGTCAGCTTGGCTTTCATAATCAACAAAAAAGATTTTCTTTTTAGCCTGACTTCCATATTCTGTAAAAAACCATTTCCCGTCGTTGCTTCCCGCCTGACTGTCATACTGAACTTTATAAACTTTAAGATCGGCCTGACTTTCATACTCAACCACAAAAACTTTTACATCTGCCTGACTTGAATATTCGGTTGAAAAAACTTTCTGAGCTTTTAATTGAATCCCAAAAACGATAAGAAAAAAAATAAATAGGTGTTTCATCTTGTATATTTTTTATCAACTTAAAAATAATCATTTTTAATTCTAATTCAGTAATAAAAAAAGCAGAAGCCGGAAAAACCCGACTCCTGCCACACTAACATTCATATTAACATATTACATCCTTTATCTAAAATTCAAATTCTCCGATTAAAACCCCATCACGATTACTTGTATCGCGCTCACTTTTATTTTGGAAAACCACAATTTTTCTCTCTTGTTTTCCGGAAGCATAATTGATGAAAACTTCAGCCATAATTGCTGTTGCTCCTGCAACACTTACTTGGTTTTCGTTAAAGAAATTAGTTTCAATTTTATATTTTCCTTTGATGGCTTTTTTCAGTAAAAACTGCTCCGGACCAAAACCTCCTGTGAAATCATCGCTTAATCTTCCTCCAATTTCAGTTGATTTATGAGAATACATGCAACGCTCATTGTTAGGATCTGTTACCCAAAGATCGATGTCTGTATTGTCTTTGTTCCAGTTGATCACCACTCGGATATTCACAGGTAAATCTGCAATTATTTTTGGATTGATATTTTTAAGATCTAACTCATTTCTGTGATTGCTGATCAATTCATTGATTTCCATGATGATGGTTTCCTCAATTCCATAGTCACGATTCGCCATTTCACGGGTGTAAGATTGATTTAAAATTTTATATAAATTATCCAAAGCCCCCTGATAATCTTTGTTATCTTCCAACGCCAATGCATAATCTCTGTAACTTTGAGGATCGAAAGGTCGCCATTCCAATACTTTTTTACTGATCCAAAGTTCCTTCTCGTAAACCTCAGCTTGCTTTAATTTATAGGCTAATAATTTGTATAATTCCTCATTTTCAATATCAAGATCGGCAATGGAACTCAATACTTTTAATCCTGTTTTTTTATCATCAATTTTGAAAAATAACTGAGCCACATCAAAATAATATTGCGGAGTTTCAGCATAATCCTTTCTATGATCAAGATACATCTGATAGATCTCTTCTGAATTTTTAGCCGAATCAAAAAACTTCATGTATGCAGCATCGGATTTTACATCTACTGTTGTAATTTTTCCTTTAGCAACATAAAAATCCTTTTTTTTATCCATAGAATAATCTCCTTTTGCCGAGATCTCAAGACCAGCTACCCTTCCCTCAAGAGCTTGCGTTACGTTAGCTTTAGGACTTGGTACCGAACTTGAATAAACCACAGTACTAGATGCAGATGCAACTGATCTATTTACTGTCCTAGCTGAATAACCTACCATTACAACCTCTTCGATGTCCATAACTCTGGCTGTATCTTTTGATTTTCTAGGTCTAGGATAGTATTTTGGTTTATTTTCAAAATCTGTATTCCACCATTTTTTTAGATTTTCGGTCATTACTTCAGCTTTTGCCATTAAATCATTGACACGAACATCTTTTTGAGCCTGATTATTTTTCACAATCTGATTGTATTCTTCTCGCAGTTCAGATGGCGGATTGATTTCATATCGAACATAATCCTGTACATTTTCCAACACCATTAAGCTCATGTTGTTGCTCACCAAACCGAATTGTCTGCTGATATTTTTTATCTCATTTTTGTTTTGTTTTTCAAAAATTTCCAGTTCATTCAGTTTTTTCTGAGCCCAGAATTGTGAAATCTCCCAATCTTTTACGGATTGCTTATTCACATCTAAAGAAATCACTTTTGCCTCTGTTACTTCATTTCCGTAGCCAAATAAAACTTTTATAGTTGCTTGATTTCCTTTCACAATACCTGTTAATACGAAATCCTGAGATATCGTTTGTGACAACGAAGGATAAACTTCCGTCAATGAAGAATTATTTTCAATTCCTATGAATTTTAATGACTGATACAACAGTTTACGGACTTCTTTTTTAGGATCGTTTTCACTTAAATTTAAAAATTCACCTCCTGTTTTATTACTGATGAATTTTAATTGATTAAAATTCGCATTATTGGATGAAGAAATTGTGTAAACAGGATTTTTTAAAGTCAATTTCAGATCTCCGAAAGAAGACAGACCGTCTGTGAAAAACAAAACCTCATCTTCTTTTACTGATTTTAATTGTCCGAAATCAGTTCCTCCATCGTATGTAGCTTGGGATAAATATGATTTTAATTCGTTCCAGTTTCCATCGTTTATTTTAAAGCTTTTTCCTTCATCAAAAGTATTATTAAGGAAATAAATTTTCACGGAAAGGTTTTTATTCACCTTAAAATATTCTTCCAACAGGCTCCATTCTTTGGTATGATCTCTTTTTGATCCGCTTAAAGAATTATCCCAAATGATGGCTAATTTATTAGGCAACTTCTTGGCTTTCTCTTTCGGATCAACTCCTAAATTAGCAAGAAAATAAGAGGAATTATCTGATGCTTTCTGTATTAATACATTTTGATTTTCATCAGTTTGAGGAAAATTAATTTTTAAATTTTGAGTTGGTTTATAATTCAGTTTGTGTGTTTCGGCAACCCAAACATTTCCGTTTTTAACAAAATTAAAGCTTCCATCAGGCTTTTCTTCCAACTGAGGAGAAACCGAATTCTGAAAAACACTTGTCTTGATGTTAAACTCAGGAATTTGAGTAGAATAATTAAGTGGTAAAAAATATTGGTAATTACTACCCTGTTTTTTCAATTCATAATTATATGAAATCTGAACTGTTCTTTCACCACCATTTGCATTGATCGGATAAATTCTTGTACGGAAATTGTTTCCCTCAACTTTTTCTAAAATTCCGGGATCAACATTTCTCTTTTGAATGGTCTCAAAAACTTCTTTTGCTTTTTCTTTTTCTACGGGAACGGCATTTCGCAGTTTTCCGTTAATATCCAAAGCATATCCGCTCACATTTACTCCTTCCGGAAGCGGGAAAGTCAATCGCCCTTCCATTAATCGATTAGAATTATTTTTAAAAACCATTGTTATCACGTTGGTGGAAATTCCACCCGTAATTTTGGTTTCGATATTCAGTTTCTGAAGAATAACCTTATCATTATTCTCAAACCCTCCTTTCTTATCGGGTGTTTCAATAATCGGTATTTGCGCCCAATATAACATCGGGAAAAACAGCAAAAGTTTCAGGCATATGTTCTTCATCTTTTAAATATTTGAGGTTAATAAATGTCTCTATCTATAAAGATGCTTGGTGAACCAAAAAGGTTGGAAATAATTTTATTAAAATTTAAAAACCATTAATAATCAACATTATAAAATCAAAAAAAACACCTACATTTTTGTAAGTGTTTAATGAAATAATTTTGTGGTTTTACCTAACGTATATTAAAAAATTCAATATTTATATTTATCAACACCTACTTAAGGCCTTAGAAAAGTATCTTTCTTAATTTCCCAATTCCAATTGATTCTTTACTAAATTGTAATATTCACCATTTTTATTTACTAATTCCTGATGAGTTCCTTCTTCTACAATTTCACCTCTCTTCAAGACAATTATATTGTCTGCATTTTTCACTGTAGATAAGCGATGTGCAATGATTACAACTGTTTTTCCTTTAAAAAATCCCTGCAAATTATCATGTATTATTTTTTCGTTTTCAGCATCTAATGCAGAAGTAGCCTCATCAAAGAATAAAAACTGAGGATCTTTATAAACTGCTCTAGCAATTAATATTCTCTGTTTCTGACCACCTGAAAGTTCAATTCCTGACGAGCCAATTTTGGTATGATAATGCATCGGAAGCTCATCAATAAAATGATCTATTGCAGCCATTCGTGTTGCATATTTCAATCTTTCATAATCAATAATCTCATCGGAAAATGCAATATTTTCTGCAATTGTAGTACTGAATATTTTACCTTCCTGTAATACTGCTCCACATTGTTTTCTCCATTCTTCAGAATTAATTGTGCTAAAGTTTACATCATCATTCAATATAATACTTCCTTTTTTTACCGGATAATATGACAATAATAGCTTCAGCAGGGTTGTTTTACCACTTCCGCTTGCTCCCACTATTGCAGTAACGGTATTTTTAGGAATTTTAAATGATATATTGGTCAAAATATCCGGAGAAAATTTTCCAGGATACTTAAAGTTTATGTTTTCTAACTGAATTTTAGAAATTGAACTCGGACTTTCTATTTTATCTATCTCATTTTCATTTTTTTCTTTATAAATTTCCCCAATCCTTTCATTTGCTATTTTTGCATCCTGAGTATCTTTTAAAAAGTTGATTATGTTTTCTAAAGGAGAGGAAAGCTGTCCTAAAATATAGGAAATACTCAATAATCCACCTAGGCTCATAGTATCTTCTGTGATGAGAATTGCACAAAATCCTATTACAATTAATTCTTTTAATTTAGACAAAAACTGTACACCAGCTAACTGGTAAGTATTCAAAAACAAAGAATTTAGCTCTAATTCATTAAGCTTATTTTGAATTTTTAATATGACATTGATATTCTTTTTCTGTGCATTATTAATTTTTATCTCCGGCATATTCATAATAAACTCATAAACATGATTGCTATTTTCTGCCTGGCGTAAAAACATTGCATACTCAAGTACTTCTCTCCTTTTAAGAAAATAAAGCATCCAAATAACAGAAAACAATGAAAGCCCAAAATAAATCCCAAATATTTCTGTACTATAATATGCTAAAATAGAACTAAATACGATTAAATTAAGAATCGAAATAACTAATGAAATACCTTTCCATGTAAGAAAAACTTGAATTTTATTTTGATCATTAATACGCTGTAATGTTTCGGTGTTCAAACGGGTATCAAAATAATGGAGAGGGAGTTTCATTAATTTATGTAATAGAAACTCTTTCAATTTAATACCTAATTTAAAATTAATTTTAAGTAAAAAAACATTACTAAAAAAATCGGAAATAAAACTGGATAAAAACAAAATCAACTGAGCCAATAACAATGCATAGACCGTTTTTAGAGATTTATTTCCGATTCCTAAATCAATTATTTTTTGAAAACTAAATGGAATCAGCCAATTGGCACCCAAACCTATTAATAGTAAAAATAAGGCTCCAATATATTTCCATTTATGATTTTTCAGGAATTGGATAAATATTTTGTAAAATTCTGAACCTTTAAAAGATAACCTGTTCAATACAGGTAATTCAATTGAATAAAGTTCATCAGTTTCTTCAAAAACTAATGCAACTCCTTTAGTGAAGTTCCCCATCCATTCATTACAAAAACCTTCTTTATCCAAAATAATTTTGCCATACGAAGGATCTGAAATATGGTATAATGTTTTCTTTTTTGTAACAGAAACCTTTTCTAGAACTACAAAATGTTCCTGCTTCCAATATAAAATAGCAGGTAACGGAATTTCTAATAAATCATCTTCAGTAAGTTTTAATGCGGTAGGCTTTATTCCTAATTTGGGGGATACATCCAAAATATCCTGTATTGAGACTCCAATCCTTGTAAATTCAAATAAATTTTTAACTTGTTGTATCGCATAATACTTCCCAAAGGAACTCATTATCATTGCTAAACATGCCGCGGCACAATCTGTAGATTCTAGCTGATGATAAAATTTGAATTTAGGCTTCCTGAAGTTCAGCATTTATTATTTCTTCTACTTTGGTGTAAACAATTTTACTTTTTTCATTTTCATCTCCCTGATAAATGCAATATTCATCATTGGCTTCTTTATACTCCATTGCGTGCTGAGAACAACCTCCATTGCACAATGGCATTATCCTGCAAGATAAGCATGGTTTATTACTGAACTTAGCCTCCATTCTTCTTTCCAGATAATCATTTTCCCAAATCAGGTCTCCCTCTTCAGATAAATACCCTCCTCTGTTTTCTGTAAGAAAATCTCGTGCTGTACATTTAAATAAGTCTCCGTTATAATTTATAGTAGCACTATTTCGTTTGTCTGCATAACAAGAATTTTGAATATTGTTCGGAGAATTATTACTGTTTGTTCTTAGCCCCCATATTTCAAACTGTTTCCTGATTTCATGAAGAGTTTTATCCAGATCATCAATTTGGTTATTTTGCCAAACACGGTGAAAGTCAAACTTCAGATATTTTTCTTTAGCTTCTTCTGACACCTCTTTAAAGTCTTCAACAATTTTTGAAGAGTTACTTAAATTTTCATCGGTAAAGTTGATTCTTACATTTACAGGAAATTCATTATTGGCCAGAAAAATAATATTTTTTACAATTTCATCATAACTTCCTTTCTTTTTACTGACGAAACGAACCTTATCATGTTCATCTTTGTAACCATCCAATGTGATCTGAAGGTGAGGTTTTATATCTACAGAATTAAAGTAATCAATAAAATCCTGATTAATAAGGTATCCATTGGTGGTAAAACTCACGTGAATCATCTTGTTACTATGATCATTCTCTCTTTTAAGATGCTCTACAAGAGGTTTTACATTTTTCTCAAAATATAATAATGGTTCTCCGCCAAAGAATGCCAGTGAAAAAAACTTTATATTTTCCTTATTTATTGTTTTTGTTATAAAAGATTGAATTGAATCTAAAACAGAACTCCCAAGCTTGGAATCTTTAATATGGGTTTCATAGCAATACCAGCATTTAAAGTTACAGTTCATTGTAGGATTTACAGTAAGCAAAAAGAAATCTGTATTTTCATCAATTTTTTTGCTAATATCTTTCACTTGCTGTACTTCGTCGAGTGAAGAATCCACAACAAAACCAGATTCTACCAAGTAATCAAAAAAACTGGGATGTACTTCTTTTAAATTATCAATTCCTTCATGGATGGCAGCTTCCAAAAGCTCTTTTAGTTCTTCTTCTAAAAAAATGGTCTTTTGCTGATAAGAATTATACAGAAAATACTGATTTTCATAAGGTAAAAGACTATTAAATTGGCTATATTTTTTCATTGATCTTATTTAAAATTAAAAATAAGAGAGCCTGATATCAGGCTCTCATTTTGTGTGAATTAACCGCCACAGCCTTTTACCATGTTACAAGTGTTAGTACATGTGTTACTAACCCCGCAATCTCCAATATTAGCCCCAAGGTCAGGAAGTAATCCTTCATCTTTTTTTCCTCCTACAAAAGTCGCCGAGAATCCACCTTTAAGGGTTTCTCCTTGTGTCGACAATTTTTCAAAATTTGACAAATCAAATTTCTTATTTGTTTTAATTGGTTTCATAAGTTTAATAGTTTAAAAAATTTAAAATAAACGAATTGGTATTAGCCTGGGTATATTAACCCCCACAACCTTTTACCATGTTACAAGTATTAGTACACTGATTGGTAGTACCACAGTCACCAATATTTGCATCGATTGGAGGAAGAATCCCTATATCTTTTTTACCCCCAGAAAAAGTAGCTGAGAATCCACCTTTAAGAGTTTCTCCTTGTGTCGACAGTTTTTCAAAACTTGATAAATCAAATTTTTTATTTGTTTGATTAGCTTTCATAAGTTTAATAGTTTAAAAAATTATAAATATGCGAATTGGTATTAGTTTTTTGCATTAGCTTTTAAAGTCATCAAATACTTTATTGGACTTTCTTGCGCAAGATTTTATTTATATTTCTTTTTACGTGGCCTTTGTAGAAAGAAAAGTAAATCGGTTTAGTTGGTTCTGTTTTGTTCTTCCTGGTTTTTATTCTCTCTGTTCTTTACATTGATATTTCCTCCGAAGGAATAGCTTAATGTAAGTCTAATGTAGCGAGAGTCGAAATACCCATTGGTTGAAGTAGGATATCCGTTACGTTCAGATGTACTGTTAAATACATATTCTCTGAAAAGGTTGTTGATGTTTACAGATACATTGAGCTTATCCCAAAACTTTGTTTGAAAAAATAAGCTTAGCATTGTATTCGGTTCGTTATAGACTAGATCCAGCGATTTTGCGGCTAGCCTATGTGAAAAATTGAACCCCGTACTTGTTTTTTTACTTAATGTAAATGAACTATTTAAAGTAAAATTCAAATATGTACCTTCTACTTTTTCAGGAGTAAGCGGTGCTATTTTTGAATTGGCGATTTGATAGCCTGCATACGCCGTTAGATATGCTTTCATCCATTTTTTCTTGTTGTACACATAAGTTTGTCGGAAGCCATAGCTTTCTGTATCAGCATAATTAAGCTGTGTTATTTTCTGTGTCTGATCATTAGAATTCAGTAATACTATCCCAGCAAATGCATCAATGGTTTTCTGATAAGATAAGACCGACTGCAGAATACCTTTATATACATAATTAAGTTCTATATTATGTGTATAAGAAGGCGTTATATTAGGATTGCCTTCCCAAAAAGAAAAAGGGCTGTAATATATTCTAAAAGGATTTAGATTAGAGAAACCTGTTCTTCCTATTCTCTTTCCATATTGAAAACTCAAATTGTGGTTTTCTGCAGGATTATAATTAAGATAAAATGTTGGAAATAGCTTTGAATAGTCCTTTTTATTAGTTTCCTGTAATGAAATACTATTCCCTTCTACTTGTGTGTTTTCCCATCTTAATCCAATTTCTGTAGACCATTTTTTTCCCAATTCTTTTTCTGCTGATAAGAAAAGAGCTTGTGTATCTTCTTTGTATTTAAACAAATCATTTTGAGTAAAACCTACCGCATTAATATCTGCATACAATTCGTTAGAAGTATTTGAAAAGGACAATCTTCCTCCGTAGTTTAGTTTTGCAAATTTCGTAGGATGCTCTACATCTACATTTAAAGAATAGTTTTTAATACTTTGTGTAGAATTATTTATGTTTGGTTTTGTAGAAATAGGTGCATTATTCAGAAAGGCATCAAAATTTCTGTTACTTTGATCTTTATAATCAAAAAAATCAAAATCTGTATTTATAACCGTCCCTAAAGAATCTAATTTATTGACAGAATGTAAATTAATACTATTAAAATTTCTTTTCTTATTTGTTAATCCGTAAGTATCATAGTTTTCAATGGTTGTATTATCTGTTGTTTTTGTATAATCACTATTTTCCGTAATAGGCTTGCTATAATTACCCGTATAAAAAAAACCTAACTGAAAGTTTTTATTTACTTCATAATCTAGCCCCAACTTTCCAGACACATTATTATTAGTGTATAAAGAATTTGTTGTGCTACTCCATAAAGATGACGGGTAGTGTACGTCAGAGAATTCTTCTCCTATATATTTTCCATAATTATAGCTTAATCCACTATAAAGAGAGACTTTATTCTTTTTATAATTAAAATTGAGAGAGGTTGTATTCTGAGATTTTGTTGCTTGCTGAAAAGCATTTGAAACATTTAATTTCCAAAAATCACCCTTATTCTTTTTCATGACTAGATTTACTAGTCCGCTATTTCCTTCTGCGCTATATTTCGCAGACGGGTTCGAAATAACCTCTATACTTTTAATATCCTCAGCTTTTAAGTTCTTCAAAAATGAGGATAGCTCTTCTCCTGACAGCTTCAACAACCTACCATCAATCATTACTCCCAAACCAGACTTTCCAATCATTGAAACCTGTTCATTATTGACTTGTAGTCCTGGAGTAAGATTTAAAATATCTATTCCATTTCCTCCAGCTGTAAAACCACTTTCTTCAACATTGAAAATAAACTTATTTGTTTTCATTTCAATGAGTTTTTTCTTCGCTTTTATTTCAACAGCTTCTATTTGCTTTTCCAATATTTTATTTATTGAATCTTGTTTTTGAGCAAAAGAAAAAACTGAAATAAAAGTCGCAGAAAAAAATAAAACCTTTGTCATTTTGATTGTTAAATTAATTTACCCGAATAAGTCTTTCACATTCATAAAATCCATATAATGATATATGAAATAATAAATTCGTTAAGCGAAAGTATAGAAATCCGGATCTCAAAAAAAACAAATGAAATATAGATTCATGAATTTACTCTTATAAATTCATGAATTAAAAGCAACTAAAATATTGATTACAAATCAATTGAAAATAAAATATTTATTTATTTTTCAATCTTCTCAATTTCTTTTAAATACACAGAAAGTGGAGTTCCTGTTCTTTTTTTGAATGCTAAAGTGAATGCCTGTTCGTTATTATACCCTAATTCTTCGGCAATAAAAGTAATCTTATATGAACGAAATTTTTTATCTCTTGCCAGTCTGTTAATAGCATAATCTACGCGCAAATCATTTAGATAGGCCGCAAAATTCTTGCCTTTATGGGTATTAATTATTTCTGATAAATACTTAGTATTGGTTTTTATTTTTCTTGCCAAGTTACTAAGACTGGTTCCTTTTTTCAAGAATTGTTCTTTAGACTCAAAAACATTTAGTTCTTGAAGTATCGTTTGTATTACCTCTTCAGAAATACTGCTGACGGATAATTTTTCTTTATTTTCATCCTGTATTCGTTGTATAGAAATATCTTCCTGTACCTCTACCTCACGAATTATTTGAGCCTGAATCTGCTGCTGGCTGATAATTTTCTCTTTTTCATAAACAGAATTTATTAGATCCTGTGCTCTTTTCTTGTATTGCTTTTCCGACTTTTTAGATTTATAATAAAAATACGCTAATAGAGAAAGTCCCAATACCAAGACACTTATTGAAATATAGAGTAAGTTTCTGCGACTCTCAAGACTATTTATAATTGTTTCCTTTTCTTTTAAAAGATTTGGAGTATCGTATTTTTTTGGAAGCTCTCTTGATACGTATCGGAATTGAGAGTCCAGAATCTTGTCAACATGCAAAAAACGTTCAATATAATAGAGTTGTTTTTCTTTATCTTTTATTTCTCTGAAATAATCAATAAGAAATGGATAAACTTCTCTTAATTCAGGAAAAGTATTATTATCTTTTTGAATAATAGAGTCGATCTCAATAAAATTCTTTGCAGCAATATCTTTTTGTCCTAATCCTGCATATGCCTTTCCTAGATATAATAAAGTGTAATTTGTATTAAGGTTGTTTGATTGAGACAAAAAATATTTTTTACATTTATTTAAACTAACTATTGCTGTCTTATAATTTTTCAGCTTAAGATCATAAAGCCCTGATAGAGAAAGATATTGATAATATTTGTTCTCATCTTTCGATTTATAAGATTCTAAACCTTGTTTTATAAGCACATTAGCAGAATCTAGTTTATCATAATCCAAATAAATATCTGCTAAACTAGAATGAATATCACTTAATTCATTTTCATTCAAATACGTTTTTGCATTATGTAAATAATAGCTTAATGTTTTTGCAGCTTCTTCATGTTTTCCAATATAATTGTTTAGATAAGCTATATTAATATCTGCAAAAGCAATTTGTCTTTTGTTCTTTTTTTCTTTCGCGAATTTTAAAGCTAAAATATAATTCTCTAAAGCTTTAGCCTGATTATCAAACTTGTAGTATAAGTTCCCTTTTAAAATATAAATCCTTGCCGGATAAGTATTTTTAATCGATTTTTCGGTAAAAACGGCTAAGCTATCAAGGTATTTTAGAGAACCTGAAAGGTCTTCAGAAAGATGTGCCAATACATATCCTTCTTCTATCTGGTCTTTTTTATTTTCAGATTTGGCTTTTTGAAGGTAATATTTGGAAATTAATTTCGCTTCCTTTTTCTGATCATTATTATTATACTCATAAAACTTTTGCTCCAGATTACTGTATGAATATTTTTTTAATGAGTCAACAGAATTATTCTGTCCATGTATCAAATTACATAGAAGTAAAATCAAGATACCACATATATACCTCATCATCCTTAATATTTTTTTGCAAAAATATTATTTTTAACAGCTTAAAACATAAGAGTTTCTCTATTTAGATTAATTCTATGTAAATAATTAATACAAAGAAATATAACTCTTTACTTTCATCTATAAATTCATGAATTTATTTATATAACTTGTACAGATGTGCTAAAAAACATTTTCCTTTGCAACAAGAAAATAATTTTTAAATTTACAGCAATGAAAAAAACAAAACAGAATGAAAAAAAATTGTCTTTAAAAAAACTTCAAATTTCAAAAATCAACAATTTAGGGAGGGTACAAGGAGGTAAACTTACTACTGGATTCGAAATAATTGGTGATGATGGATGTATGTTTCCAGAGAATGCAAGCAAGATAAAGGATGGACCTATTGGAAGCACAGGACAATAAATTTATTTTACATGAAGTATAGAATATTTATCATTACATTTCTATTTTTTACTGTTTTAGACGCACAATTAAATAACTTAGCGCCTAGCACATCTGCAACAGATCAATATTTTGGAGTTAAAATAACGGACGAATACCGAAATCTGGAAAATCTCAAAGATACTCATACCATTGTTTGGATGAAATCTCAAACGGATTATGCCAATACAGTTATTAACACTATCCCCAATCGGAATTATTATTTAAATAAAAGATTGGAGCTTGATAAAAGACAAGGATATTCTATAAGCAGTTTGAAAATTACAAGTGATGATAAATATTTTTATCTGAAAAAAAAGTCGAATGAGAAGGTAGCCAAAGTATATTATAGAAAAGGATTTACCGGAAAAGAAGAGGTATTATATGATCCTTCACATTTTATTTCTATCAATCAGACAAATACTTCTCACGATTTTATAATCAATCTTATAAGTCCTAGCTGGGACGGTAACCGTTTAGCCATTTCTCTTTCTGAAAAAGGAAAAGAATTCTCAGAGGTAATCATCATGGATGTAAAAACGAAACATATTCATCCTGAGATCATTACCAACATCAATCCATCTAGTGTGGGTGGTATCAAATGGCTTGGAGATAACTCCGGCTTTTTCTATGTTTATTATCCTACCACAGACAAAACTTCCGATACCTTCGGGAAAAATACTCAATCCATTTTATATAAAATTGGAGAAGATCCTAAAAAATTAAATGTCGTTTTTTCAAATCACAATAATCCTGATCTAAAAATCGGAGATATGGGATTTCCGGCTGTACTTACATTTAACCCTAACAATCAAAATCTTATAGGAATAATTGTTGATTCAGAAGATTTCAGAGATACTTTTATTATCAGCAAAAAAGATTTGTTAAATGGTAAAAAAAACTGGAAACCATTATATACAAAAAAAGATAAAATATTTAATATCAACTTAATTGGTGAAGATTTATATTTTATGTCAGGTGAAAATTCATCAAATTTTAAATTATGCAGAACCAACGTAAATAATCCTGACTTCAGAAATCCCATCATCCTAATTCCGGAAAAAAAAGACGAAGTACTTACAAATTATACTATTACATCGGACGGAATTTATTATACTACAACCAAAAATGGCGTTGAAGCCAAGCTTTATTCGTACAAAAATGAAAAAGAAAATCTTATAAAACTACCATATACTTCGGGTAATATCAGTCTTCAAACAAGAGGAAAAGATTTTTCGGATCTATGGGTAAGTTGTTCAGGATGGGCAAATGAGGAACAAAGATTTAAATATAATTTAAATAAAAACACTTTTACATTAGAGAACTTAGTTCCTGTAATCGAATATCCTGAATTTAAAGATATAATTGTAGATGAAATTACCGTTAAATCTTACGATGGAACAGAAGTACCATTATCATTAATTTATAAGAAAGATATAAAAAGAGACGGTAAAGCTCCTGTTTTGATGCAAGCATATGGAGCCTATGCAGAATCATATTATCCGTTTTTTGCCAGAAGTTATCTTGTTTGGGCAAATCAAGGTGGTATAATTGCAGTTCCACACATACGAGGAGGAGGAGAAAAAGGTGAGCAATGGCATATTGACGGGCAAAAGCTAAAAAAGCCAAATTCATGGAAAGATCTAATAGCCTGTGCTGAATATTTGATTGATCAAAATTATACATCGCCCAAAAAAATAGCTATTTGGGGTGCAAGCGCTGGTGGAATTACTATTGGAAGAGCCTTAACTGAAAAACCAGAGCTCTTTGGAGCTGCAATTATTGAAGCAGGTGTTTTAAATCCTCTGAGAAATGAGTTTGGCGGTACGATAAAAACATCTGTACAAGAATATGGTTCTATTGAAGATGCTAACGGCTTCAAAGGATTATTAGAAATGGATGCTTATATGCATGTAAAAAAAGACGTTCAATATCCTGCAACATTAATTACTTCAGGAATCAATGATCCTAGAGTAGCTCCTTGGATGCCTTCTAAATTTGCAGCAAAACTATTAGCAAATAACGCTTCAAAAAAACCTAACTTATTAAAAATTGATTATAATGGAGGACACGGAGCAGATGTTCCGGTTTCACAATTGTATTCGAACATAAGTGATATTTTTGCTTTTGCGTTTTGGCAGTTGGGTCATCCTGATTACCAACCTTCAGAAAAATAGATTAATTTATTTTAGTAAACCTCAAAAAAACGCCTACATTTCCTGTAAGCGTTTGATTTTTTTATTTCGAAATATAAATTCGGAGCTGTGAGTTTATATCATTAATATTCTAAAATACAGTTTTCTTAATTTAATATTTCATTCATTGCCGTTAAAATGATAGGCTTTCCATCGGTCACTACAATTGTGTGTTCGTGTTGTGCCATGTAACCGCCTTTATTGCCGACCATTGTCCAGCCATCTTTCAATTCTACAGCTAGATTTGAAGATGTTGAGATAAAAGTTTCAATTGCAACAACAGAGTTCTTCTTGAATCGTCTGTTATCAAAACGGTTTTTATAATTTAGTAACTCATTCGGTTCTTCATGTAAACTTCTGCCAATACCGTGTCCGCCAAGGTTTTTAATGACTTTAAAACCTCTTTTTTTAGCTTCAGTTTCCATCAGAAATCCGATATCGGCTATTTTTACTCCTCCTTTTATATTATTGATCGCTTTTTCTAAAATATCTTTAGAAGCATCAACTAATTTTTGATGTTGACTGATGTCTTTTCCGATGATAAAAGAACCTCCGTTATCAGCCCAAAAACCATTGAGCTCTGCCGAAACATCGATGTTAATTAAGTCTCCCTCTTTCAAAACTCTTTGATCTGTAGGAATACCGTGACAAAATTCATTATCTACGCTGATGCACGTCCATCCCGGAAATCCATAGGTAAGATAAGGAGCAGATTTTGCACCGAAATCAGAAAGTATTTTCGCTCCATACTCATCAAGATCTTTTGTTGTCATACCAGGCTGAGCATAATTAATCATTTCTTTTAAGGTATATGCAACAGCCTCACTCGCCTTTTGCATTCCTATTAATTCATGTTCATTTGTTATTGACATTTTTTTTGTTTTTTGTTATTAAATAACTGTTGGAGACTACAAAGTTAAGGATTTTAAAGAATAACAATAAAAAACCACTTACATTACAAATATTTAGAATTCATAATTCAATAGAAAAGTCCGCCTTTTATTAAATTCAATCAATGGTTGATATTGTAATATAAAGCTCGTTTTGATCCTTAATCCCCATTTTCTTCATCACCCTATATTTTCTGCTTTCAACAGATCTAATGCTGGATTTACAATACAATGAAATTTCTTTTACTTCAAAATTCATTTTTATCAATGAGCAAAAGTTAAGATCCATTATAGTAAGATCAGGATATTTTTCTTTTAGTAATCGATAAAATGAAGGAAAATGTTTTTGAAAAACCAAATAAAACGAATTAATATCATTTTTCGCAAGATTGACAAGATTAACAAGATTTTCAGTGTTTATTACATGTTTATCGTTATAAATATTTTTATCTTGTAGTATATCTTCATTTTCTTTAATGGAAATATTTTTCATAAAAGTTTTTTTATAAAATAATACTCCAATTAAAACTAAAAGTAGTATAAATACAATTATTCCAACATTGATGGCGTTGAAAATATTTTTTTTAGAGGGGGTATTAATTTGATAATTAATTTTATTAATCAGACTTATATTATCATATTTTTTCTTTATTTGACCAATGCTATCAGAAAGATGTTTAAATTCCCAAGAATAAGCAGTTGAATTTTTAAAATCTTTTAATTGACCATACGAAGCAGAAATCATTGGATAGGTTTCATATAACTTATAAATACTATTGCTCTTTTTGGCACGTGTAATTGCTTGAGAAAAATATACAATTGCCTCATTGTAGTTTTTAGCTAAATTCTCTATTGCTCCTTTAATGATAAGATTTTGAATAATAGAATATTCGTTGGGGAAATTAACTAAAAGTTGGTCAATCTGCTGTGTATATTTCCTAGCTTCGTCAAGATTTCCTGATAGAACAGTCGACCAGGCGGTTGATTCAAGACAATAGATTAAGGTTATTTTTTTATACTTATTAGAGTCATCAAGTTCTAGGGTTTCGGAAAGTGCTTTTTTCTTCAACAATAATACAGCGCTCATATCAGTACTTAACCCTAGCTCATCTACTAATAAGTCCGCTTGTGATAAGGTGATATAAATCTCATTGATTTTTTTATGCTCCTTTGAGGTATTTAGGTAATTATACTCTTCACATTTCTTTAAAATATATTGAGATTCAATAGGATAACCTAATCTTAAAAGAGAGCTTTGATATATTAACAGCAATCGGCAAAGCATATCATAATCTTCCTGTGATTTTGCAAGAGCAATTCCTTCATTGATTTTTTTTAATGATAGCTCAAAGTTACCATCAAAATAATATATCCTGACTTCTTCAAAAATAGAATATGTTTGACCATGAATAAATTTTGCTTCTTTCGATAAATAATAAATATCAGCTGCAAGATCTAACGTTTTTTTCTTATCGATATTACCTTTAGCATAGATTTGATCTAATGTTTCTATTAGTTTATCGATTTTTGCAGTAGAGTTCTGGGAAAATACTTTATTTGAGCAAGTAATGAATAAAATAAGAAATAATAATGAAATTAGATTATTTAGAATATTTTTTTTCATTTCTAGTTATGATGTGTATATACAAATATACAATGTAATTTTTAGATTAAAAAAAATCTGCAATTAAGATAACATAAGGATAGCGGCAAATAATTTACAGTATTTATGTTGAAATATGAAGAAGTACATATTATTGAGATATTTCAAATTACTAATTAATTTTATAACTTATTTTAAGACTTTGATTATTTCTGATTCTTATAAAACTAAATCTTGACTAACTTCAGTCAAGTTTTTTTTGCATTATAATTTTGTCAAACCTAGCTCCATTGCTGTGAATGTTCCCATCATTTTCTATTCACTTACCCCTGTTTTATCATCAATAACAAAACAATCTAATCACTACTGCATAACTACTGCAATTGCTGTTGCGTATAATTATGTATAATTGCTATTGGCTGCGTGAAGCTGCTTTTCAGCAATGTGATAAATTTGCATCACAGTTTTTTACAGTGCATGCATCAAAACGATTCTAGAAATACAAAACAAAAAAACATTTAAAAAAATCACATTCCAATTATTAAGTTCCCTCTTTTACTAATAATCAATACATCCATGTCAGATTTAACGTACTCTATGTATGATTCTAAAAACAACAATTTAAAAATTTATTCAAATGAAAAAAAATCTTATTACTTTATGCTTATTGGCTGTTTCGTCATTAGCATACTCGCAAGTTGGTATTAATACTCCTAACCCTCAAGGAGTACTACATGTTGACGGAGCTAAAGACAATCCTGAAACAGGAACTCCTACTGCTGCGCAACAAGCGAATGATTTTACTGTTACCAGTACTGGTGACATTGGAATCGGAACAACAGCTCCGACTGCTAAACTAGAAGTAAATTCTGGAACAGCAAACATTTCGGGACTTAAGTTTTCTCAGCTTACATCCGCAACTCCCATTTCTGCTGGAGCAACTATAGGGGTGGACGCAACTGGAAATATTGTAACTGTTACTGGAACTTCCTTTACTCCCGTTTCTGGAACCGTAGTTGCACCAGCCACCACAAATGTTCCTGTAAATTCAATCGTTAATTTAGTAAATTTCACCCTCCCAACACGTGGTACATACTTAATCACATACAACACAAGAGGGCAAATACAAGGAGCACCTACATCAATAACAGCATTTTTAACAACACAAGCGGGAGTTATGATACCAAATACTGAAATTTTAGTTACTGCTTCAGGCACTGCTGCCACTGGACTTGGTACTGACGGAGGCACAGGCACAGGCACTTATGTCGTAACTGTTGCTACTCCTACAACATATTCTCTTAGAGTAAGAGCCGATGGTGCATCAGGTATTGTATTTAATGATATATATGGAAGAACATTAGTAACCTATACCCAGATTACACCTTAAAAAGTAACAAAATAATTAGAAACTTAATCCTATCCTTGTTGCATAATAAAAAATCAACTTATGAAAAAAATATTATTTCTTGGCTTAGTTCTACTCATGATGAGTAAAGCCTATTCTCAAATCATGTACACTCCAGTTACTCCAAACTTTGAAATAGACCTTTCTCCTGCAGGAGGAATTGCTGCAAATCTCTTTCCGATTGATTTTAATAATGACGGAACTGTAGATTTTAATTTTAGATGGGATGTTTTCAGTCCTGGAACATACTTTATGCACATCACAAGCTCTAATTCGTATAATCCAAATAATCAAGTGATGGGTTTAGGAACTTTTAACTCATATGGAGTGCCTTATGCAATGCCTCTAAGTTTAAATACAATGATTGGCTCTTCATCTGCAGGATGGATTACCGAGCAACGAGGTCCTCTCATAGGAGATGGCGAAAATACTAACTTTTTAGGATTAGGGGATCGATATATTGGAGTTAGATTCTTAGCGTCTGGACAATATTATTACGGTTGGATTCTTGTCTCTTTTGTCGCCAATAAGCTTATAATCAAATCATATGCCTACCAAAGTACTCCCAATATACCGATTGCAGCAGGGGATGAAGGAGGATCTTTAAGCGTTGAAGATCGTAATCTGACTTACAAAATAAAATTATATCCTAATCCCGTTGCAGAATCCGTAAAGCTATCTGGATTGAAAGGAACAGCTCAATACAAAATTTATACTACCGAAGGTAGAATAATAAAAAGGGGTACTGTTGATTCTTCTAATAAAGAAATTAATGTATCAGAATTACTTAATGGCTCTTATGTATTATCTGTTGAAAATAAAGATCAAAAAGCCGAAATGAAATTTATTAAAAAATAAGCCTATCCCTCATTCAAGGTCAACTACAAAACATGCTCTCTCGTGTTTGTCCTACATTTTTAGCTAAAAAGGGAGCTGTTTTGTAAATATTCAAGTTATTACTAAATTAATGTTTAGTGTTTTTTATTTCTATAATCAGAGTTTCTTTCGTTTTTTTTCATTGCAAGAGAAACCTTTTATAGTAAACCCAGAGACCTCCGCCCAATAATGAGCGGAGGTTTTCTTTTTAGTATCTGCAACGATACATTTCTCAATGAACATCTGTACCCAATGTTTTCGATAAAATTTCAACTAAAAAAGCATGATTTTCTTTTCAGCATTAAAGATTTTATCTAGGTTTTAGGACTATTAATATTGTGGACTATTTGAGAAACTTGATTGATAAGAGAGTTTTTTATCTCCCGAAATTTACGAAATCGCTCAACAAATAGATGAATTGGGTGATGATTCAGAAACATTTCAAGCGTGTTTGGATAATCTCGGCAAAATCGATTGTCAAAGTGTTTATGAGTATACAAATAATTTTTTACTACGGAGAATATACAAACGATATTGGTTTTGTACAGGAATTATACAAAAATGATATTCCTTTTGGCCTTTCTAAATTCGTTGTGATAGTTTGGGAAACTACTGCAAGAAATATTATGTATGATTATTTTGAGAGTAACGGACATTATTTCCGCTTTTAAATAAAGATTATTAAGTTTACTTGTGCTTACCTTTAAACTTGACCTATACCTTGACTCACTGAAAAACAAAAGCACCTACATTTCTGTAAGTGCTTGATTTTAAAAGTGGTCCCACCTGGGCTCGAACCAGGGACCACCTGATTATGAGTCAGGTGCTCTAACCAACTGAGCTATAGGACCTCAAAATTTGGTTAAATTTTGTGATTGCAAAAATAGTAAAATTTCTTTCACCACAAAACTTTTTATTGCTTTTCTTGGCAAAGTTCTATCAAGACTCCGTTTGTAGATTTAGGATGAAGGAACACAACCAATTTATTATCAGCACCTTCTTTAGGTTCTTCTGAAATAAAAATAAATCCTTCTTTTTTTAATCTTTCTATCTCTTCAACGATATTTTCAACGCCGAAAGCCAAATGATGAATACCCTCTCCCTTTTTATCAATAAATTTTGAGATCGGACTTTCAGGATTACTGGCTTCCAGAAGCTCAATTTTACTTTCTCCTGTTTCATAAAAAGAAGTGATTACTCCTTCCCTTTCTACGGATTCTTTTTTGTAAGATTCCTTACCTAATAGTTTCGTAAACAGTTCATCAGAAATGCCCAAAGATTTCACCGCGATGCCAATATGTTCTAGCTTCATAAATAAAAATAAATATAATTAAGTCGTAAATTTGATAATGGTATCAAATTTCAAATAGCAATTCAAACAAAAGTACTAAATTTGCACAACTTATGGAAAGTAACAGACAAAGAAAAGTAGCACAGATTATACAGGAAGATTTCGCAGAACTTTTCCGCAAACAAGCTGCAGAAAGCAAACAAAGTTTTTTAGTATCCGTTTCGGATGTAAAAATAACTCCGGATTTGAGTATCGCTAAAATTTATTTAAGCATATTCCCGCAGGAATTCAGAACTTCTATTATGAAGGAAATTGAGGAAAATAAAACTCAGTACAGAAATTTTATCGGTCAGAAAATGGGTAAGCAGGTGAGAATCATTCCACAGCTTAATTTCTATTTGGATACTGCCCTTGATGATGTGGAAAAACTTGAAAAAGAATTAAGAGGCGAAGGCGACAATCCTGTTTTATAGATTTTGAAAAACATTGCATTTTACATAGCTTCACGCTACCTTTTATCAAAAAAAGGAAGTACTGCCGTTACGTTTATTACGTGGCTGGCGGTAGGAGCAATGACGGTTGCTGTAACTGCAATGTTTGTAATTATCTCCGTTTTTTCGGGACTTGAAGATCTTAATAAAGACCTTATTTCTAATCTTCATGCCGATTTAACGTTAAAAAGCAGTACCGGAAAAACAATCAAAACTATTGATAAAGTTGATAACGTTTTAAAAAGCGATAAAGAGATCAGCAGTTTTTCAAAAGTTATCGAAGAAAAAATATACATCAGTTATAACGGAAAAGGAGATATTGCCTATTTAAGAGGTGTTGATTCCGCTTACACAAAGGTAAATCCTATCGATAAAGATGTTTTTTACGGATCTTATCCAAGCTTCGAATACTCGAATGAAGTATTAATGGAAAATTCTTTAGACAACAGGTTATCCATTCCTATAGCTTCGTCCGGTGATTACGCAACGCTTTTTATGCCTAAACCCGGAACTGGTATTATTAATAAAGAAGAAGATATCTACAATAAAAAAGATATTCTGATTACAGGAGTTTTCCCAGGAAAGGATCAATTAGACAATTATATCATTTCACCAATAGAACTGACTCAGGAATTACTTAATTTACCTAAACATTCTGCGTATCAGATTGTGATTAAATTAAAAAATCCCGACAACACGGATTCAGTGAAACAAAGACTGCTATCTTCTCTTGGAAAAGATGTTGAAATCAAGACCAAAGAAGAAGAGAATGCCGCCTTTTGGAAAATGATCAACACTGAAAAGTTATTCATTTATCTGATTTTTGCTTTGGTGATTTTCATTACAACATTCAATCTTGCCGGGGCAATTATTATTTTACAGTTAGACAAAAAAGAACAGGCTAAATCATTGATTTCTTTAGGCTTTCCTTTAAGTCATTTAAGAAGAATTTATTTCTATACAGGAATTCTTATTGTGGTTTTAGGTGTCATTTCCGGTTTGATATTAGGCACAGCACTTTGCTATTTCCAATTATACACTGAGTTTTTTAAAGCCAACGAAACGCTTCCTTTTCCTGTAAGAATTGTTGGCAAAAATTATTTCACGGTAGCTATTACAGCTTCCCTATTTGGGTTCATTATTTCTTGGGCATTTTCTAAGATCAGTAAAGAGTATATTACTAAAAATTAATAAGCAACTTTTTTAATTTTTTGTACCTTTATCGCCCAATTTTTAATAATGAAACGTACTCTACTTCCTTTTCTAATGATTTTTGCATTTATTAATGCATTTTCACAAGCTCCTGCCACCTACTACGATGGAACTGCAGGATTAACAGGCATTGCCTTAAAAAACAAATTAAGTCAAATTATTACTGACGGTCATCAGGCTAAAACCTACAATGGTTTATGGACTGCTTATCAGACAACTGACCGCGATTATTTCTATGAAAATGACGGTTCTGTTTTAGATATTTATTCTGAAAATCCAACCGGAACAGACCCTTATAATTATACAATTGGTACCAACCAATGTGGTAATTATACAACTGAAGGAAACTGCTACAACAGAGAACATATTGTTCCTCAAAGTCTTTTCAATGAGGCTTCACCAATGGTTGCGGATGTAAACTTCATCAGAGCAACCGACGGAAAAGTAAACGGAATGAGATCTAATTATCCTTTCGGAAAAGTAGGTTCAGCTTCTTTCACTTCTTTAAACGGTTCAAAATTAGGAACATCTGTTTCTCCTGGATATTCAGGAATTGTATTTGAACCGATTGATGCATTTAAAGGTGATGTTGCAAGAATGATCTTTTATTTTGTAACAAGGTACCAATCTCAACTGGGGAATTTTACCTCTTCAAACGGAACAGGAGACATGCTTGGAACAACTGCATATCCAGGGTTGCAAACTTGGGAGCTTAACCAGCTTTTAGCTTGGAACGCTGCAGATCCAGTATCACCTGCTGAAGTTTCAAGAAATAATGCAACTTATATCTATCAATCAAATAAAAATCCATTTATTGACCACCCTGAATTTGCTGAACTTATCTGGGGAACACCCGTTGTAGATACTCAGGCTCCAACAGCTGCTGCGAACTTGGCTGCGAGCAACCCAACTTCAAATTCTATCGCTTTAAGCTGGACAGCTGCTACAGATAATATTGGAGTAACTTCTTATGACATCTATGCAAATGGAGTTTTAAAAGCTACAGTTTCAGGATCTTTAACTTCAACTGTTGTTTCAAACTTATCATCTTCTACATTATATAATTTCTATATTATTGCTAAAGATGCTTCTGGGAACCCGTCTCCTCAAAGTAATACAGCTACGGAAACTACCCTTGCAGGACAATCCGGAGGAAATACAAGCTGTGGAACTGAAGATTTTGAAACAATTCCTTCTACAGGTTCAGGATATGCAACGCAAACATGGACAAACAATAATATTACATGGACTGCAACAGACGCAAGAACTGACCAAACAATTACAGGAAAAGCAATTACAATCAGAAACGGTAACGTTACAAGTTCTACTATTTCAGGAGGTATTCAAAGCTTATCTTTAAAGGCTCAGTTAAAATTCTCAGGAGATCCGGGAAATCTTAATGTTCAGGTAAATGGTGTAACTGTAGGAACAATAGCTTACACGGCAACGGCTCCAACAGCTTCAATTACGATTAACAATATTAATGTAAGCGGAGATATCATTATTAAAATCGTTAATCCTGTAACTTCAAACAGAGTTGCGATCGACGATCTTTCTTGGACTTGCTACAACAACGCTTTAGGAACAGCTGAAACTGCAAAACAAAAAGCGTTCAGCATCTACCCTAATCCGGTTAAAAACAACGAACTTTTTGTAAAAGGTGAAAATTTAAGCAAAATTACAAAAGCACAGATCTATGATCTTTCAGGAAAACTGATCGAAACAATCGCAAACCCTTTTAAAAACTCTAATAAGATCAACCTTAAAGGAATTACAAAAGGAAATTACATTCTTAAAACTGATATTGCTACAACAAAATTCATTGTAGAATAACAGAAAAAAATATTTTTAAACTAAGACCGATTTATTCGGTCTTTTTTTTATTTTTGATACATGGATTCCAATAAAAAATTAGGCTTAATAGGAAGAAATATTTCTTATTCTTTTTCCAAAAAATACTTCGAAGATAAATTTCAAAAGCTGATGCTAAAAGGCTTTTCGTATAGTATTTTTGATTTAAATGAAATTAATGAAGTGGAAGCTTTATTTTCAACACCCTACCTTTTGGGTTTTAATGTAACGATTCCTTATAAAGAAAAGATCATTGATTATTTGGACGAATTAAGTGATGAAGCGGAAAAAATTGGCGCTGTAAACTGTGTTTTAATTCAGGATGGTAAAAAAATTGGCTACAATACAGATGCCGTTGGATTTGAGAAAACATTGCTTCTTCATAAAAAAGCGCATCAGGATTCTGCTTTAATATTAGGAAATGGTGGTGCAGCAAAAGCTGTAAAATATGCTTTGGATAAGCACGGAATTTCTTCAAAAATCATTTCAAGAAATTCGGAAATTAATTTTGATAATCTGGATAAAGAAACCGTTCAAAATCACAAAATTATCGTGCAATGTACTCCTGTAGGTACTTTCCCGAATGTAGAAGATTGCTTAAACTTCCCTTTTGAAGGTCTTTCAAAGGAACATTTAATTATAGATCTTATTTACAATCCGAATTACACGCAATTCATCATTAAAGCTTCAGAAAAAGGAGCAAAAACCGTGAATGGTTATTACATGCTTGAACAGCAAGCAGAAAAAGCTTGGGAAATTTGGAATTTTCAAAAAAAATAACATAAATTAGTACTCAAATTGGCTTTTAAGCTATTTTTAAAGGATATTAACTCCATTCACATAATATAGATTTGCTATGACAACAGAAAATAATCTTTCTGAAAACGAAGAAAATAAAATTTCTACCGAAGTATCTCAAGAAGAAACATCAGAGAACACCGTACCTGCTCAGGAAAATGCACATGAAGATGAGGCAGAACATCACGAGGAGCATGTTGTTGCGGATATCACACTGAGCGAGGCTTTGAAAGAAATGGAAAAAATCATCAACACGCCTAATGCAGGTGAAGATTTTAGAAAATTCAATGTATTAAAAGAAAAAGCAAGTCATTTTATCCATGATGAAGTGGAAGACAAAAAGCATGAATATGTAGAAGGCGGAAACGCAGCTGAAAATTTCAGTTACGAGCATCCTTCACAAGCTAGATTTTCTGCTTTGGTTAATATTTTCAGAGAAAAACACGACGACTTCCAAAAAGGACAGGAAGAAGAACAGAAAAAAAATCTGGATCACCGTCAAAGTATCATCGAAAGACTTAAAAATCTTTATACTAATTCTGAACCGGGAACCAATCTTTTCAAATCTATTCGTGAGATAAAAGAAGAATGGTCTCACGCAGGACAGGTTGCAAAATCTGAATTCAAGATTCTTAATAACAATTATTTCCACCATTTGAATCAGTTTTATCAAATGTTAGATTTAAATAAAGAATTTTTGGAGCAGGAATACAGCCACAATCTTGAAAAAAGAGAACACATTATTGCTCGCGCCAAAGAATTGGAGAACGAACCAGTAATCCAAAAAGCATTAAACGAATTACAATATTTACATAAACTTTGGAAGGAAGAAGCAGAACCTGTTGCAGAAGAATTCCGTGAGAAAACTTGGGAAGAATTTAAAGAAATTTCCAACAAAATTCACGAAAGAAAATCTGAACTTTCTGCAGCGATTGAATCTGAACAAAATGAAAATTTTGAAAAGAAAAATCAGATCATCACAGAAATCAAAAAACTTTCTGAGCCTTCTGATACTCCAAACCATAGCTATTGGCAGAATTCGATCAAAAGAGTTGAAGATCTTCGTTCTGAGTTTTTAAAAACCGGAAGTGTTCCAAGAAAATTATCAAACCAAAACTGGAATGATTTTAAAACAACACTCAGAGCTTTTAACACAACAAAAAACAATTATTATAAGTCTTTAAAAGGTTCTCAGCAGACCAATCTGGATGAAAAATTAAAATTGATCCAGACTGCAAAAGACAATATGAATAATGAAGAGTGGGATATCGCTGTTCCGTTATTCAAAAAATTACAGGAAGACTGGAAAAAAGTTGGTCACGTTCCAAAGAGCATGACGAACAAGATCTGGGATGAATTCCGTGATGCATGTAACACTTTCTTCAACAATTACAGAGAAAAAAGCAATGCTTCCACTGATAACTGGAAAGAAAATTACAAGAATAAAAAAGAAATTCTTGAAGACTTAAAAACCGTTTCAAACGAAGAAGGAAGTATTGAAAGAATTGAAGCTATAAAATCTGCTTGGAATAATATTGGAAAAGTTCCGAGAGATAAAATCGCGATCAATTCTGAATTCAACAAAACGTTGAGAGAGAAATTGAAACTGAATAAAATCAATGAACTTGAATTAAAAGAAGAAGGTCTTTCTGAAAACCAATTAACCGATAAAGCAAGAAAAATCAAGAGTCAAATCTCTGATCTCGAATCTGAAATCGTGAAATTGGAAAACAACTTGGCATTCTTCAAAAATCCGTCAAGAGAAAATCTTATGTTGAAGGATACTTTCGATTCGATCGACGAGAAAAAAGCTCATTTGGAAACTTTAAAACAAAATCTTCACAAAATTATCGCTGGAGAATAAAATAATTCTAAATCTAAAAAAGGCGGAGCAAAGAAATTTGTCTTCGCTTTTTTCTTTACTATGCAGGACGAATTTTATATAAAAAGATGTATCGAATTGGCTCAAAAAGCGTTGGGCAAAACCTACCCAAATCCTCTGGTAGGAAGCGTTATCGTTCATAATGGAGAAATTATTGGCGAAGGTTATCATCATAAAGCCGGGGAAAATCATGCTGAGATCAATGCTATTAATTCAGTGAAAAATAAAGATCTCATTCCTGAATCGACTATTTATGTTTCTTTGGAACCTTGTGCTCATTATGGAAAAACTCCGCCTTGTGCCTTAAAAATTAAGGAACTTGGTTTCAAAAAAGTTGTGATCGGCGCAATGGATTCTCATGATAAAGTAAACGGAAAAGGAAAAAAAATCATTCAGGATGCAGGAATTGAAGCTGTTTCAGGAGTTTTAGAAAATGAATGTATCGAACTTAATAAAAGATTTTTCTCCTATCATGAAAAGCAAAGACCTTACATTATTTTAAAATGGGCAGAATCCGGAGACGGATTTATGGATAAAGATTTCAAACCCTATTCTATTTCAAATTCCTTGGTAAATCAGTTTGTTCATCAATTAAGAGCTGACGAACACGCGATTTTAGTTGGAACACAAACTGCTTTGAACGACAATCCAAGTTTGACAGTAAGGAATGTTGAAGGCGTAAATCCAATAAGAATTTTAATTGATTTTGATTTAAAAGCTCCGAGAGATTTTAAAATATATAATGATGAAGCAAAAACGTTAGTTTTCAATTCAATCCAAGAAGGAACTGAAAATAATATTCATTTTATTAAAATTGAAAAGGAAAATTTTCTATCAGATTTAATGAAAGCTTTATATAAAGAACAAATTCAATCTGTAATTATTGAAGGCGGAAGTTTTACTTTACAGCAATTCATTAGTGCAAATCTTTGGGATGAAGCAATTGTGATTGAAAACGAAAATTTAAAATTGGAGAATGGAACAAAAGCACCCAAATTTGATTTAAAACCTCATAAAATTGAAAGTTTTAGAGATAATGATATTAAATTTTATAACAATTCTTTTTAACATTTAGAAAATAAAACAAACTTTACATTATTCATATATTTGCATAAACATTAACCTTATATGAATAAATATCTTACACTTTTACTTCTAGGATTTATTTCAATGCTAGAAGCTCAGGAATGGAAGTTTTTAACACCTGTAAAATCTTTTTCAACCATCACTAATTTAGAGGTCACTCCCGATCAAACATTATATATGCTTGATCAGTCTCAATTTGGAGTCGTAGCATCTTCAAAAGATGGTGGAGTAACTTGGAGAAAAATTTTCAGAAATGAAATATACAGGGATATTCAGATGCTTAATAACAATGTTGGATTTGTATTAACTCAATCCGGAATTTATAAAACCACAGATGGATTTAATACTTCTGTTTCTAAATCAGCAAATGCTGCTTTTTTAAGAAGTTTTTATTTTGTAAATGAAAATATTGGGTTCCTGGGAGGTAATTCAGGTGTTATATACAAAACATTAAATTCGGGGAATTCATTTTCTTTTGTTTCATTACCGGAGCAAAGTAATATAAATGATATCTTTTTTATAAATGAAAATATTGGGTTTGTATGTGCTGCTAATGGAAAAGTATATAAAACAACGAACCAAGGAGCAAATTGGACAGCTACAAGCCTAAGTTCAACCAGCATCAATAAAATTCTTTTTATTAATAGTACAGATGCTTTTATTGTCGGAAATAATGGTAAACTCTTTAAAACAAATGATCAGGGTACAAGCTGGTCTTCTGTTCCGATTTCGGCAACCTATAACTTGAATGATATAAAACTTCATGCCAACCAGCTTTATGTTGTTGGTGGTGACAATAGAATCTATAAGTCTTCAAATTTGGGACAAACCTGGGCAGACCAAAGATTAATTAATACTTACCCTTACTTTAGTCTTAATTCGATTGGTATTTTAAATGGAAATATGATTGTTGGAGGAGAATCAAACATTTATAAATCTACTGATACAACGAACTGGAGCTTTTTAGTTCCGGGAGTTTATCCTTCTGAATTAAAAAGTATTTCTTTCGCAGATGACAATCAAGGAGTTATCGTAGGAAGTGGATCTACAGGATTCTATAGTGTTATTTACCGTACAACAAATGGTGGTTACAATTGGACCAATCAAGCAGCAACATTCACATTAAATGCTTTTAAGGGTGTACAGTTAAAAGAAAATGGAAAAGGTATTATTATTGGAAATGGAAGTTATTCTTTAACATCAAATTTTGGTCAAACATGGAGCAGTTTCAATACCACCAATCCAGCAACATATCCTTCTGCATTTTGGGTTAAAAATAATG
>Ga0302167_10000191_pt1 | contig 32736 bp, 28 predicted proteins | sample I_Fen_N1_1_FD_193496 | JGI IMG/M metagenome (GOLD analysis project Ga0302167, IMG submission 193496) | Peat permafrost microbial communities from Stordalen Mire near Abisko, Sweden - I_Fen_N1_1 | ecosystem: Environmental > Terrestrial > Soil > Wetlands > Permafrost | place: Sweden: Abisko... | reverse complement strand
GTTAGTTCGAGATCCTTGTTTAGCTTGGAAATACTTTCAACAAGGAATTCCTTACTGGTAAACTCCTTATTTATTATTCTTCGGGAATTTTTTGACAACTTCTTGGTGGATTTAATTGCTTTTAATTCTATTTCTTCTAATTTTTTATACGTCTCAAATATATGATCCTGATTGATTGGTCCTTTGTTGTCTTCTTTCCATTTTTTAACTGCTGCTCTATATTCCCATACAGACATTGGAGGATGCCTTGCGTCCCTGTAAGGTATTTCAAAATATTCATTTGTATCAGGGTCAAAAAAATATATTACGCTAATATCTTTCGGATTTCTTCTAAATGAATATTTCTTTTGACTTTGCTTTTTATTTTCTACATTTATATATTTTCGAAGTACCTCGTCGTAGTAATGAATGTGATCAATCACTACGCCGGTTGCTTGGATTGTTCTTTCTGTGTACGGCATGAAATCCAATCTTACTTTTCGTTCATTATGAAATCTTGGTGGTAGTCCAATTCCCTTAATGTCATTATTACCAAATATCCCATCAATGTATTTTTCTTCAGGTGTCATTCCAATACCTGAATGAATTGATTTATGGTATATATTAACAATGTAGGTTACCATCCACTTTTCAAATTCAGCTAATGTAAATGATGCTTTCTTTTCTGACTTGTAAGAAGATCTTTCATTAATATTTGAAAATGTAGTGCCTGGAAGATCATGAACTGCTTTTGAAAATGAACCTAAAAATCTTTCAATGTGTCCGCCATAATGTGGTGTTGCGACAGGACGAAATTCAATATTCATTCCGTAATTTTCACATGCTCTTTTTAACATATTGCCTCTGAATTCCTTTGCGTTGTCAACGTGGATTGTTTCCATAACTCCCCAACAGGGCCATGATCCATCAATATTTAGTTTACTAAGATAATTTTCTTTACCTAAAATAGCATTAGAAACACATAATCCTGTACCCATTGCACCGGGAGGGTCAAATGATATATTAATACCTAAAATCATCCTGCTGTAAACATCAATGGCAACAGTAAGATATGGTCTGTTAAATGGTTGACGAAAAACTTCATCTACTAATATAATATCAACTGGCGTATGATCTATTTGAACAACGGATAATGGATGATTTGCGTGTGGAAAGCTTCCTCTTATGGGTTTAAAATTATTGTCAGAGATCTTTTTTCCATATCGTTGCTTGATTTTTTCTTCTTCTGAAATTTCATTTATTCTCCTTCTAATTGTCGTTGAGTGTGGCATTGTAATTCCGGCTGTTTTACATTCAAACCCAATTGCTCGTATTAGAAAGTTTATAGATTTCCTTGAGGATGTAAGGTAAATTTCTTTAATGCATTTTTGAATAATTTGCTCCAGCTCTTCAGGTAATCTCGATTTTCCTCTACCCCCATTTTTCTTTTTGCCTAAAATAGATATGATGCTTCCAGTATTTTCATATCTATTGATCCATCTATAAATTGTTGCTTTATCAACCTTAGCTTCTTCGGCAGCCTTCTCTATATATTTTAAATTCCCACGATTTTCAATTGCAGGTCTTATAATTCGAAATCTGTTTTGTGCTATTTCCCATTCTTTCTCAGAAATTTCAAGTAGATCCCTATTGATAATTTCTTTGTCAGATTCAGCTGGAGAAACTTCTCCTATATTTACAGTATGTATAATACCACTTGCATTTTCCTCAATGCTTATCCTGCGTACATCGACATTGCGAATAATTGTACATAAAATATCATTGTAAATGATTTGCTGACCTACATTCAAATAAAAAATTTCCTGTTTCATTTTGGATAGTAGTTTTCATATAGTTCGTCAAGCCAAATAGAAGAGTCCATTGTCAATGGATATTCCCAAAGGCATCTAATTATATTTTTTGATATCATATACCACATGTAGTATAAAAGCTCCATTTGTTTATACTTGTCTCTTGCGCTCACTTGAATAAGTTCTCTTGGGGTAGTAGAAACTAATTCACACATATTTTTTAACAGTAGCTGAATATCTGGATGATTATGATCGAAACTATTTTTTTTATATCTATAGAGAAACTTGCAATTTTCTAAATATTCAGTTCTGATATCCTTCTCTGTGAGTACTTTAAAATCATATCCATTTAACGCACAAAACTCCTCTGCAGCAATAAATTTAGGCTTGTATTCAAGCTTCTTTTTCTGTAAATCATCATCGTATTTAATTTCAATCAATACAGGCTTTGCACCTTTCGAAGAGAATCGAGGGTGCCAGTAAAATAGGAAATCTGGTGTGTATGAACGTTGTTTATTTTCTGCATCAGAATAATAGATAGTTACAGGTTGCTCATAATACGATTCTATAATCCAATCCATTTCGAGCAGATAAATAAAATCCCTTTCTAATGAGGATTCGAACTGAACTTCTTTATTATTTTTAGCACTGAAAAAACTTCCAGAAAGTGAGCTGTGCTTTAATCCAATTTTTCTCACCTTATTTTGTATGAATTGTTTCATCTAAGGTAAGAAATTAAATTTGTTCGCACTTACTTTGTGAATAAATTTGCAAAGTAAGTGCTAATGTGAGCGATTTTGCCATAACATTTTGCATTTACTTTGCAAATATACAGGCGGAAGTTATCCTCAGCCCGGAGAAATTTCTCTCGCCCATAACGGCGTTTTATTTTTAGATGAAATGCCCGAATTTAAAAGAACGGTTCTTGAAGTGATGCGACAACCTCTAGAGGATCGTGAAGTAACCATTTCCAGAGCCCGATTTACGGTAAATTATCCTGCAAGTTTTATGCTGGTTGCTTCAATGAATCCAAGTCCGAGCGGATTTTTTCCTGATGATCCAAACAATACCTCATCTGTCTACGAAATGCAACGATATATGAATAAACTTTCAGGACCTCTTTTAGATAGAATTGATATTCATATTGAAGTTCAAAAAGTTGAATTTGAACAACTCGCAGAAAAAAGGAAAGGCGAAAAAAGCGAAGACATCAGAAAACGTGTTTTAATTGCTCGTGAGATTCAGGGTGAGCGATATAAAGACTTGGAGATTAGTTATAACGCTCAAATTGGACCAAAAGAAATTGAAAAATTCTGTGAACTTGATTCATCCTCATTTAATCTCATAAAATTAGCCATGGAAAAACTGAATCTTTCTGCAAGAGCCTACGACCGAATTCTAAAAGTAGCCAGAACAATTGCCGATTTGGAAGAATCTCAAAATATTTTGTCTCATCATATTTCTGAAGCGATACAATACAGAAGTTTAGATAGAGAGTTTTGGAATGTGTAGTTTGAAATTTTCGGCTAAGAGAAGGGTTTAATTTATTTTAAAAATTTAAAAAATGAGAAAATAACACGTCGAGTTTTGTCGCTGTGCTGGGTGATATTTGCATTATAGAAAAACAGAGAGATATGGCCATATTAAAAATGTTATTCTTAAATATTAACCAAACAAAAAATATTAAAAATGATTTTTACAGACGATTTTTTCTCAACAGGTTCAACACTTCCAAATGATGATTTAGTACAGTTAGTAGATAGTAATACTTTTGAAAATGTAAACTATCAGAAAGTTAACAATTTGAATTGGTATCATGACGCTGGAGACATATACGTTGATGGTATTATAATTAGAGAGAGAGGTAGCGATCATTATGCATTAACAAGTTTTCTAGCGGGAAAACCTATCAATATTGAGCTTTTCGGAGCGATAGGAGATTCCATAACTGATGATAAGGCTGCATTTTTAAAAGCCGCAGAATTTGTAAATAATCAACCGGATCATATCTCATTAAACCCTTCAGATCCGAATGAAAATGTAATTTTTGAAATTCCAGCAGTAACAATTACCGGAAATAGTCCAGTTGGTTATAAAATCATGGATACTATTTCATTTGAAAAACCAGTAAATTTTTTAGTTGATAAAATATTCTACAGAGGAGAAAAGGATAGACCGGCATTGATTTTTAAAAATAGTTATAAGAATACAATTACAACAAATGTATCAGCTTATCAATCTTCGGATTTTAGTTCTGATGATTTTGTGGGAATCTTGATTCAATATGCACAGCATTCAAAAATGTATCTTGGAGCTTCATTTTTTACAAAAGGAATTGTATGTGAAGCTGATGGTTCTAAAGCATTCTCAGGTTTTGCATGGAATGAAATCCAATTAAAATCTTTACAATCAAACCTTGATTCATTTGTCATCAGAAATATAAACAATGGTTGGGCAAATATGAATCGTTTAGTAGGAGGAGAGTTTGGAGCTTTTTCAGGTACCGTGAATCCTATTACTCAACACAGAATGAGAACTTTTGTTAAATTTGAAAAAGATAACCTTTCTAAAGGATGTAATTCTTGGCTATTTCTTAATCAGGCTTTTGAATGGAATGCTGAGATTGATCCTTGGGAGACTTTATGCTTTGACTTTTCTGCTGAACCATGTTTCGGAATCTCTATTTTAGAACCAAGAATTGAAAGTAAGCCAGGAATTAAAAGAATTGAAAAGGTAAAATTCCTTGAAATTCCTGAAGATACATATCCAACAATCGATGATATTTCAGGCTCAAACTTAACTGGGTTTAATTTCAATACCGGAGAGAAATTCTATAATTTCAATACATATAAAACTTCTGTAGTAAAAGAACCTGGAGTTGGAAGTACTTTATCAGGCTATACAGTTGACGCAGTAAGCGGATCAAGAAAAATTAAGGTGAAAACAGGTGCTATTGATAATTTATCAATTGGAACACCATTTTATATTAATTCTACTACAAGCCAGATCACTTTCAAGATCACTGAAAAGCACGGAGATATTATAACAACAAATATTCCGTCTGATGTAACAATGACGGATATAGATATTATTTTCCCAGTTTGTACATACGACACTTACTAAAAATTAATTTTTAATATAGAAATGAAAAGAGTTTAGGACATCCTAAACTCTTTTTGCTTGAACTTAAAAACCTTTTTATATTATTTTAATTAATCGTCACCTTTATAACATTCTTAACGCTCGGATTCGGAAATTGGTTTCCTACTTTAGAGATTGCGACGTTCTCAGCTTGTGGAGTTCCTCCAAAGACAGCCTGATGATTTCCTGCTCCGGGATATTGATCAATACCTGTTCCCGAATCAAATAGTGTTGTTGTAGAAGTTATATCACCTGTAGCGGAAGCATCAATACTTTGTTCATTAGCGTAAAACCAGTCATTAGAAAAGCCAAACATCGTTACATAAGCGATTTTATCTCCCGGATTTACCTGAATAGCGGTACTAATTTTATTTCCGGGTGCAACTGGCGCATTTCCTGCAACATAGATTCCTTTCACATTCGGAACAGATTTTAAGCTGTTTTGAAGTTTCATTACATTCCCGAATTGGGCAATTTCTTTTAATCCTTTTCCATCATCTACTTTTCCTAATTCATAAATAGGGTTTTTATCACCGCTGTAAACAACAACAAGAGCAGGTGACAGTCCGGTCATAATTCCTGTATTGGCATTCAATTTCGTGATCATTTTATCGATGGTACCAGTTTGTGCGATATCTGTAATTTCAGGGTTTGTTAAAGCATTTGGCGTGAAAAATGGCGTTGAATTTATTAATTGAGATCCATTGTAATTAGAAACAGCCCAAAAACCCGGAGAAAGAGGTGTTTCGTTTGCAGTACCCGTGGAAGTGTTGGTAATGGTTAATGTAAATCTAGAAGTAACATCATTATAAGCAAGATTTAACTTTACAAGTTGAGATGCATTGATGCTCGGAACTAATGTAATTGGTAAGCTTTCTGCCTGTCCTGAAGTGTTAGTTTTAGTTCCGTTATCCCATAATTGAACTTCAGAAGAAACGTCTCCGGTTATGGCATTTCCGTTACTGTCGAATAGTTTTATACCGGGTTGCTTAGAAGCGAAAAACCAGTCTTTTGAAGCTCCGTACATGGTGGCAAACATCAATGCCTGAGCTTTTCCTGCGCTGAATGTTATTGTTTGAGATTCACCAGGTAGAATAACTTTATGTCCGGCAGGAGCAAAAAAAGTAACTCCGGGAATTTCTCCGCTCTGTACAAAATCTTTTGGTGTTACGACATTCTCGAAAGTGATGGTTTTTTCTGCCGAGTAGTTTTCTATTATATCTCTGTTATCACAAGAGGTAAGTGCGAATATTGTCATAATACCTGTTGATAATGAAGCGATTTTAAAGATGTTCTTTTTCATAATAATTTTTTTATAGTTATAATTATATTCTTACAACCATAGACGAGGTCTTTTTAAAAACCTGACAAAAAAATTATGTTATTTTCTTTTTTGTTTGTTTAATTGATTCATTTTTAAACATTTAAAAACAAAAAAACCGCGAAATAAAATTTCACGGTTTTCAAAAATATATTCAATGAAGATTATTTTTTCTTTTTACCAGCAGCTTTTACATGCTCAGGTAAAGCAGCTTTAGTTTTTGTATCAGCAGGAGTATTTTCATCTCTTACTAATTTCAACTCGTCGATCAATCTTCTTGCACCAGCGTACTTGTCGATTGTCCAAAGAACGAAACGAACGTCAACGTTGATTGTTTTTTGCCATTCTTGTTCGAAAACGATGTCACCACTTAAAGCTTCACTGTTTCCGTCGAATGCGATACCGATAAGGTTTCCGTCTGCGTCAATTACAGGAGAACCAGAGTTACCACCCGTAATATCGTTGTTTGACAAGAAGTTTACAGGCATGTAACCTTTAGCATCAGCATACTGACCGAAGTCGCTCATGTTGTAAAGGTCAATAACTCTTTGTGGAAGATCAAATTCTTCATCACCTTTCTTGTATTTACCTACAAGACCAGCCATATCTGTATAATAGTTATCAGTAACACCGAAATAGTTTCTATCTGTTCTGATTGGCAATTTATCTACAGTTCCGTACGTTAATCTCATTGTAGAGTTAGCATCTGGGTAGAATTTTTTCTCAGGCATAGCTTTCATTAAACCAGCTAAGAAAAGACGGTTATTTTTAGCAAAATTATCATCAATTTTAGAGAATCTCTCTCCAGATAATCTTTGATCAGTAGCTACACCGTTAGCAATTTTAAGAAGTGGATCTGCATCCAATTTTAAAGCATCCGGCTTCAAAACAAAGTTTGTAGCAGAAGTTTTATTAGCGAAGATAGATGAATAAGCAACGTTTGATAAGTTCTTAGCATCTAATCCCATAATGGTAGCAGAAGCAACATCTTTATCTACTCTTGTTTGGTAAAGGTTAACCATAGAGTTCAACATTTCACCTTCAAGGTTTGTATTGATGTTTTCGTAAGCAGCTTTTACAGCAGCATCTACTTTTGGCTTCATAGTCAATCTTCCTGCCATATCTTGTGCAGCGTAAGCTTTAAGAACAGCTCCTAATTGGTAAGCAAGGCTGATATATTTTGAGTTTCTTGAAAGCTGAGACATATAATTTCTCTCAACATTTCTTTTAGAAACTTGTTTGTAATAAGTAGCAATGTCATCTAAAACAGTTTCGTTTTCTGCAACGTTTGCCGGCTGTACAGCCCATGTTTTGAATGCTTCTTCTACTTTTTGCTTATCTGTAATTGTTCCGTTTTTGATAACGGCGTCAATTGTTCCTTGCCTGTTTTTCCAGTAGTTAGCTACAGAAGCGTACTGAGAAGCATAGTTTAATTGAGTTCCTTTATCTTTATCCATGTACTTCTTCATAACGTCCATCGCTAATTTAGAAGCCTCAACCCAAGCCGGGTAGTCTTTATTTACCATTTGCTGAATTCCGTAAGAAGTCAAATAACGGTTTGTTCTTCCCGGATAACCCATGATCATTGAGAAATCACCTGGCTTAACACCTTTAAGAGAAACAGGTAAGAAATGTTTAGGCTTTAAAGGAACGTTTGTTGGAGCAAATTCCGCAGGGTTTCCCGCAGCATCAGCATACACTCTGAAAACTGTAAAGTCTGCAGTATGTCTTGGCCACTCCCAGTTATCTGTATCACCTCCGAATTTTCCTAAAGATGATGGTGGTGCACCTACCAATCTTACATCTTTATAATCTTGGTAAACGAAATAATAGAATTCGTTTCCGTTGAAGAAGTCTCTTACAACTACTGTATATTTCCCGTTTTCAGAGTTTTCAGTCTGGATAGCTTTAGTTTCAGCATCAATCACAGCTTTTCTCTCTTCTCCGGTCATTTTATTGTTCAGTTTAGAATTGATTCTCTGCGTAGCATCATCCATTCTAACTAAAAATCTTACATAAAGATCTTTTGCATTAAACTCATCTTTCTGCTTCATTGCCCAGAAACCATTCTTCAAATAATCTTTCTCAGGAGTAGAAGCCGCTGCAACAGCACCGTAACCACAGTGGTGGTTTGTGAAAATAAGTCCTTTGTCAGAAACAATTTCCCCAGTACAGAAACCACCGAAACTTACGATAGCATCCTTCATACTTGAGTTGTTTACTGAATAAATCTCTTCAGGGGTTAAATGCAAACCTTCTTTTTGCATGTCAACACCATTTAATCTTTTGATGAGCATTAACAGCCACATCCCCTCATCCGCCCTCATCTGGGCGAAGCCCAACAAGAAAGTGAATAGTAGAAATAGTCTTTTCATTTTATATAATAATTTTTGTGTCGCTAATTTACTAATTTTTATGGGATTCTGCTTCTGAATGGTATGAAAATGGGATTCTGGAATGTATGAAAAAAATATTGCTATCAGTTTTCACTGTTTTGTTTTTAGGTTTAATCTTTAATTGCTCTACAGTACAGGTTAAAAATCCACATATTCAAAGAGAATGGATGCTGATTTCTTTTGATAATTTCACTAAAAATGAATTAATTAAGAATAAAGCGGGTATTAATTTAACGGCTCCTAAAGAAAACGGTAAAATCCGTGGAAGTGCTTTTATGGGGTGTAATAATATGTTCTTCTCTTCAGAGTTTAAGAACAATGGAAAAGTGAAGATTTCAGGAGTCGGAAGTACAATGAAAGCATGTCAAAATATGGACCTGGAAACCAAATTTTCAAAAAGTTTTCAAAACATGACGAAATATTCGATTGAAGGGCATTTTCTTACGTTGTCAGATGATGCAGGAAATTCAATGAAATTTGTTGCTGCGGATTGGGATTAATTTTAAATAATTCAAGATAAATAATAGATCCTTCGACTTCGCTCAAGATGACATCGCTAATACTAACCATTAAAAAGCAGTATAATTTGCCGTGTCATCCTGAGCGAAGTCGAAGGATTTTTAATTAAGAGAAAACGAAAAAGTCCACCTTGTTAGATGGACTTTCTTTTTGTTGAAAAATCTAGTGTTTGTTATTAGTTTTTAGGAATTGTTTTTTTGATCTCCTGCAAGGTTGCCGTGTTGGGTAATCCCTGTACATTTTGATTTGTGTTCCTAGAATTATTTGCTTTACGTGCCTGTCTGTTGGGAACTGTTGCTAAAATTTCTTCTAAACTTGCCGTGTTGGGCAGTAATTTCCCTGAATTATTACTTGATGGTTGTGTTTTTGCCTCTTGTTTTTTTACTTCAAGACCTTGTTCCGAAGCCAAAGCTACGGTTTGAGTCTGTTTTTTCTGAGCACTTTCCTGAGTGCTTTTCAGCATTTGGGCATCATGCTCCTTAAGTTCTTTTACAACTTGTGCCTGATCCTGCAGTTCGGAAGTTTTTTTACTTTCCTGAGCATAAATACTTACACTCAATGTTAATAATGCGATGATATATAATGATTTCATGATCGTTTATTTAATGTTTACAAGTACTTTTATTTTTCCGATTCCGTTTTGGTCATAATCTTGAAGTGCTTTTCCTATCACTTGTCCGATTTTTACTTTTTTGATGTTGGCTTTCATGGCAACTCCGGATTGTGATGAGGTTACCAAAAGATCACCTCTTTTTATAGCTCCCCCCTGAAGACAAACTTTTGTCGGAATAACCCCAATTACACCCATCGGAACTTTTCCGATTAATTCAGAATCTATATTTTCTTCAGTTAAAAGAACTCCTGGTTTTGTAGCATAAACTCCTGCAACAAGATTAGAATATGGTTTTGATGATTTTTCTACCGTTCTGTCGGTATCAGTTGAGATTACTAAAATATCACCTGGTTCATATTCTGAAGTATTTCCTTCAACATCGAAAGCTTCAGCTAAATCGGCACCACTATTTTGAGTTCCTCCGTTGAAGAATCCTTTTCCAGTTTTATCGATACGAGCTACGTTTGTTGAGGCACTCTGATAGGTAGCAATACTTCCTGATGGACCTTGATGATTAACAAGTAGAGTAGATCCCGTACCTGTGGACGTTATATGTACTACTGGCTGACCGTTTGCGTTGTTAAAGTTGGCAAATCTACCTGCTTTACCTGTACCAAAGTTGGGAACCCATCCATAAATGGCATTACCGGTTCCGTCTACTGTGGATTCTACACCATCACCACTTCCGCCGGCATTGGCAGTAATTCCATTTCCATTTCCTTCTGATAGCGCAATTAGAGCGGGTCCGTTTCCTGCCGGATTTCTTTGATAAAATAAGCCTGCGAAACCTCCGGTTCCGATAGATTCACCGTAAACTCCCGCGGTTCCGAAATTGGCAAATATTGAATTTACTTTACCGTGTAACGCTGCAGAAGTACCGTTGGTATTATCTACGAAGAAATCTCCGGCCATACCATTTCCGACAGTTTTTGCAGTAATTACAGAATTTGTATTTGATGTATTAAAGTTTTGAAATTCCGCTGGTTTTCCTAAACTGAATGTTGGAGTCCAGCCATAGATTGCACGTCCGGCTCCGTCAACATTAGCTTCTACTGCATCACCGTCTTTTCCAGCATTGGCAACAATAGCATCGCCATTACCGTCTGTTAAGGCAACTAAAGCACGTCCGTTTCCATTTACGTTTGATGCATAAAATAATCCGCCAAAACCTCCGGTTCCGGATGCTAATCCGAAGAGACCTGCTGCTCCAAAGTTGCCGAAGATGGTGTTAACTTCACCTCTTACTGCGGCACCAACACTATTGGTATTATTAACTAAGAAAGATGAAGCGTTACCTTGGGTATTGTCCGGAATATTTCCGTTACCGTTAGTTTCTACCTCGAAAGTATTATTTATATCATTGGAAGCATTGGTGTTTTCAAAACGTCCTGCGCGTCCTTTACTACTGTTTATTCCGACTTGACCGAAAACCCCGATACCTGTTCCTGTTGTATTTGTAGCAACAAAACCTCTTACTCCGTAACCTCCACCATCATTTCTTCCCACTACAGCTCCGGCAATATTGCTGGTTGTTCTACCAACCACGGCTTCACCTGCTCCGCTATTATCTCCTATGATACCTGCGGAAGATTGGGCAGTGGTAATCCCCTGTACGGCAAATCCACTTCCTGTAGAACTTAATACACCTGCTCCGCTTCCTGATGAGGAAACACTAATAACTGTTCCGTTTCCTAGTGTTGAAGCATTAAGAACATTATTGGCATTAGCATTATTTAATATTGAAATATTCGCAGCAATACCATTAGTACTTGACGCATTAAGACCTGTTCCTGTATTACTGTTGGCAAATACTCCATATCCAGCTCCTGATGAATTTCCGTAAACCCCGATACCGCCAGGTGTAACACCATAAACTCCCCATCCGCTTCCGGCTTGGCTTCCCCAGATGCCTATACCCAGACCTCCTGTGCCATTGTTGATACCTCGAACTGCTGAAGAAAATCCTCCGGGAGCTACATTGGTAACGGTTCCGCGAACGGCAGCAATGCTAGAACTTGTTGAATTGCTGATACCTTCCACAGAAGTTCCGTCTCCATCATTGATTAATGTGAAAAGTGTTCCTGCGTTATTTACAGTATTAGTATAAGGAATTGCGAAACTTCCGCCACCTCCGCCTGCTGATTTTGCATACATGGCATAAGGAACACTTAATAATTGACTTGTTCCTGCAATGGTATAGTTAGTTCCACCTGCTGGATCTGTTTCTGTTTTTAAATAATAATTTCCTGTAGACCAGTTGATGGTGTTGAAAGTTCCTGTAAGAACAGTTCCCGCACCAATTTCAAGGGTTACAAGACCGTTTACGTTGGTATTTCCTGTTAGTCTTTCAGAATATACTGCGGCTCCTGCCGGAGATCCCTGTAATACACTTACTCGGACGGCAATAGCCTGATTGGATAAAATTTGACCTGAGCCATTTCTCATAATGGCCTGATAACTCATTTTTTCGGGTACTTGTGCATAAGCTAAAAAGGAGCCCAGCATAATCCCGACCGTTAATAATATTTTTTTCATGGTAGTTATTTTTTAATGATTTTAAATGTTTTGATGTTTTCTCCGTTTTGAGTTATCCTGATGATATACATGGCGGATGGTAGCGAAGAAAAATTGAACTCAGATTTTGACTGAGTAATTTTATCCCTTTTAATCAATTTTCCCTGAGCGTCGAATAATGAATATTCGGCTCCTTTGTAACTGTTTGTGGTGAAATCTAAAAACAGATAGTCTTTAAATGGGTTAGGATAAATTAAAATGTCTTTTTCAGCTGATGACGTTTCACTAGTGGCGAGGGTGGTGATTTCGTAGGCCTGTTGTACGCCTTCCAAAACCTGATTGGTGCCTTTTATAAGGTAAGTGGTTTGCCCTACACTGTAAGAAACGGATCCTGCGCCTCCTGTAGCATTCGCTCCCGTTGCCAAGACTACTGATTGTGCTTTCAGCAGGCTGACAGATACGGTGAGCGGAATGAGAAAGAAACAGTAAATAGATGTTCTTTTCATGTAAAATAGTTTTGTGGTTATTAATTGGTTTTTTCCTAAAATTTGTAAAAATTTTGGAAGACTAAATTACCACATATCATGGTCGTATATTTGGAAAATAGACCAACGACCGAAATAATCGACCAACGACGATTAGTGAAATATTGTTAACAATTTATTTATAAACCAATAAGTTAGAGAGGTTTTATTTTTAAGATCGAGAATCAAAAAAAGAAAGATTGTCTTTGTAAGTTCTTCCGATGGGAAGTTTGATTTGATGAACTAATTCTACCTCATGAGTGTTTTTACTTCTGATCAAATGTCGTGGAACAGCATAGCTTCGATGAATTCTCACAAAAGAATCAAAAGAGTTTTTATGAAGAAGATTTCCCAGAGAATCTAAAATGCAGTGTTTTTTTTCGGAAGTGATAATTCTAGTGTAGTCTTTTAATGCTTCAAGATACAGAATATCAGTTATTTTAACCTGAAAAATGTTGCCGTTTTCTTTTATTTTGATGCTGTTTTCACCGAGTAAAGTATCAAAACAATCGCTTTTTTCTTTCATCTCGAAAAAATCGAAAAGCTTTTGCATGGAATGATGAAAACGCTCTGTTTTTAAAGGCTTTGAAATAAAATCTAACGTGTTGATTTCGAAAGTATCAATAGCAAATTCAGGATGAGAGCTTATAAAAATGCAGAGAGGGATTTTATGAGCTAATTTTCTGAATTCCAATCCATTCATGCCGGGAAGTTTAGCTTCGATGAATAAGAGATCAATAGGGAGTCCAAGATAAGGAATCGCTTTTTCGGCTGAATCAAAAGAAGCAACAATCTCAATATTCTCATATTGTTTGATGTGATGATGCAGAACCAGTCTGTCTAGCTCATCACCATCAATGATCATACATCTAATATTGGTAATCATGATTCTCGGAATGTTAGTTTTTATGTAATTGATTAAATTTTAATTATTAAACCCAAACAATTACTTCATAAAGTTATTAAATTTCTATAAATCAATTGTATTGTAAACTTAAATTAACATTAAAATCTTTCAAGATTAAAAAAATGATTTTGTTTTTTCTTCTGAAAATGGTAACTTGTAAATCTCACAAACATAGACAGAATTTAATGCTAGACAAGAAAGAACATAATTACGAAAAAGCTATTTTGGTGGGTGTTATTACTCAAAACCAAGACGAAGATAAGCTTACGGAATATATGGATGAATTGGAGTTTTTGGCTTTCACAGCTGGAGCTACCATACAAAAAAGGTTTACTCAAAAATTAACTCAGCCTGACTCCAAGACCTTCATCGGGAGTGGAAAAGCTCAGGAAATAAAAGAATATGTAAAGGAAAACGGGATAGGAACCATCATTTTTGATGATGAATTGTCTCCGTCTCAGCTTAAAAATCTTGAAAAAGAAATAGAAGTAAAAATCCTTGACAGAACCAATCTTATCCTTGATATTTTTGCACAAAGAGCACAGACTTCATATGCAAGAACTCAGGTTGAGTTGGCGCAATATCAATATTTATTACCTCGACTGACAAGAATGTGGACTCACTTGGAGCGCCAGAAAGGGGGAATCGGGATGAGAGGTCCCGGGGAAACAGAGATTGAGACCGACCGTCGTATCATCCGTGACAGAATTTCCTTATTGAAGGATAAACTGAAAACAATCGATAGGCAAATGGCTACCCAACGTAACAATCGTGGGAAGGTTGTTCGTGCTGCTTTGGTAGGATACACCAATGTGGGAAAATCTACATTGATGAACGCTTTGTCAAAATCTGATGTTTTCGCTGAAAATAAATTATTTGCAACGCTGGACACTACAGTAAGAAAAGTAGTGATCGGAAATTTACCATTTCTATTGACGGATACGGTAGGATTTATCAGAAAATTACCAACTCAGCTTGTTGAATCTTTCAAATCAACTCTTGATGAGGTTCGTGAAGCAGATTTGTTGATTCATGTTGTAGATATTTCTCACGAAAGCTTTGAAGATCATATAGAATCTGTAAATAATACGTTAATGGAAATCAATGCGCATCAAAAACCGATGATCATGGTTTTCAATAAAATTGATGACTTCAGTTATGATAAAAAAGATGACGACGATTTAACGCCATCTACAAAAAGAAATGTTTCGTTAGAAGAATGGCAAAAAACATGGATGGGAAAATCTAAGCATCCAACGGTTTTCATCTCGGCTTTAACGAAAGAAAACTTCCCGGAAATGAAAAAGATGATCTACGATGAGGTAATGAAAATTCATATCGCGAGATTTCCTTACAATGATTTCCTTTTCGAATATTTCGAAAATGACGAGGAAGAAGAAACCAACGAGTAATGAAATATCACTTTTTCCTTTTACTTCTTTTTGTGTCGGTTTTTGGTTTTAGTCAAAAATCAAAAATCGATTTCAAAAGTATTGAGAAAAGCCTTACGAATGCTCAGTCTCCTTATAATTACGAAAAACTGATCTTTAAATATAAGGGATATCCCAAATCTTTAGACAGTATAGAAGCTCAATATCTTTATTATGGCAGAAATTTCAGGAAAGATAAAATTTCCACTTCAGATGATGATTTTAAGAAACTTGCAGAAGCTTTCAAGGATAAAAATTTTGAAGAATGCGTAAAATTAGGAAAGGTTCTTTATGATAAAGATCCTACCAATCTGGATGTTCTTCTTATTTTGCTGCGGGCATATGATTCTCTGAAGGACGGGAGTAGTTTCACCCATCATTTGGGGCAATTTCGTTTGCTTGCAGACGCTATGAAGGCTTCCGGAGACGGCAAATCTGAGAAAACGGCTTATGCCGTAAACAGCGTGGGAGATGAATATATTCTTCTGAATATGTTGAATATAGGACAGGATTACACAAGAGGTTCTAAAGCTTTAAAAGACGGAATGATGGATATTTGGGAAAAAGAAGACAGTAAAATTTATATCAAAGTACTTTATTTAGACTTTTAATTTAAAAACAACTTAGTGGAGTTATATTATTCATTTTCAGCTTTAATCGTTTTAGCATCAATATTCGCATATCTTAATTACAGGTTTTTGAAACTTCCGAGTACGATCGGAATTATGGTGATTGCCATAGTGGTTTCTATTATTTTGGTTTCTTTTGGAGAAACTTTTTTACCGAGAACGTTCTGGCATCTTTATGATTTGATGAATGGAATCGACTTTACAGAAGTTCTGATGGGAGCCATGCTTAATTTCCTTCTCTTTGCGGGAGGAATCCATATTAATATCGACGATCTCAAGGAACAGTTCCGGCCTGTGGTGATCTTTTCAACAGCGGGAGTGGTTATTTCTACTTTTGTTGTCGGGTTTGGAATGTTTTATATTTTACCTTTTCTAGGAATTAATTTACCATTTATATATTGTCTTCTTTTCGGAGCTTTGATTTCTCCAACTGATCCGGTTGCTGTTTTAAGTATTTTAAAGCAGGCAAAAGTTTCAAAATCATTGGAAACTAAAGTTGCCGGAGAATCTCTTTTTAACGACGGTATGGCGGTTGTGATATTTTCAGTAGTATTACAATTGGCGATCGGAAAAGAAGTTGATTTAGGTATCGAAAGCATAGGTTTATTATTGTTAAAAGAAGCCGGTGGAGGTTTGTTCTTAGGAATCGTATTAGGTTGGGTAACTTCCAGATTGATGCGTGAAGTGGATGATTATATTATTTCCGTTTTGGTAACACTTTCTGTCGTAATGGGTGGTTATCTTATCGCAAGACAAATGCATATTTCAGGGCCTTTGACGATGGTTGCAGCGGGATTATTCATGGGTAATTTTAATGTAAGATTTAAAATGAAATCTATCACGCAAGATTATCTGATCAAATTCTGGGAATTAATTGATGAAATTCTGAACGCTGTTTTATTCCTATTCATTGGTTTTGAATTACTAATGATCAAAGACCTTAAACATTTTATTGTTCCGGGATTAGTTGCTATCGCAATTGTTTTATTGGCGAGAGTAATTTCGATTTGGGGACCTACCAAATTGATGAAAACAACCTTTAGTCCACAAACGGTAAAGGTATTGGTTTGGGGAGGAATTCGAGGTGGTGTTTCCATTGCTTTGGCGATGTCTATTCCGAAAAGTGAATACAGTGAAATTATTTTAAGTATTACTTACTGTGTTGTGGTATTTTCAATTATTGTTCAGGGACTTACCATTGCAAAAGTGGCCAATCCTAATAAAATTGCAAAAGAAGAAGAGGAGTTAGGAGGTATAACTTCAGATGAAAAAAATTAATAACTTTTAGATAAATTATATACTAATATAAATGACCGGCAATTAATTTTGTCGGTCATTTTATTTTTTCCCTTTGTTTAGATTTATTTTTTTAATTTTAGTATATCTAATAACACAGGAATGAAATCTCAAAGTATCACCCTTAGATATCCGTTCAAGTCCAAAACAAGTCCTCACCTTGATCTACTTGAACACAATGTCCAACAGTGGGTTGATGATTTACAATGCCTTCCAGAGTCTGTAAGAGACGGCTACAAAAAATCCAATTTTGGAAAAATGATAGCCAATAGTTTTCCTAATGCAAAAATTGAACAATTGATTCCGATAGGAAGATTGATTTTAATCGATGTTTCTTTCGATGATTTTTATGCTTTTTGCACTTTTAAGGAGTTTGAGGAAGCAAGTCAGAAAGTTATTGAGATGTTAAAAGGAGCTTCACCAAAATTTAATGATAATGAATTTTTTAAGCAGTTTGCGCTTATCAGAAGTGAATTTCTAGAGATTGTTCCCAACTATTTTATGGAGAGAATTATTGAGCATCATCAATTGTGGCTTGATGGGATGAAAATGGAACATGAATATAACAATAAACAGCCTATTTGCTATCCAACTCTTGATGAATATAAATTTATCCGGGAAAGGATTGTTGGGGGAGAGGTTGCTTGTGATATGCTTGAGATTGTTTCCGATTTTATAATGCCGGATGAAATAATTTTGAATCCAACCATTAAAAGGCTTAGACAATTAGTATCATTGATCATGTCTTGGTTTAATGATATTCATTCGGTTGAAAGAGAATTACTAAGGAAAGAAACGATGAATCTTGTGCTTGTAATTCAGAATGAGATGAATTGTTCGCTGGAATCTGCTTATGAACAAGCAATTCAAATTCATAACGATGATTTGAATGAATTTATAACAATCAAACAAAACTTACCTGATTTTGGAATGTATCAAGATTCTGTAAAAACATTTGTAAATAATGCAGAATTGTTTTTAAAAGCTCAGGAAAGTTGGTATTACGGAGGTACAGAAAGATATAATTATCCTGAAATATAAAATTTAAACTAATAACACCAAAATGAAATCACAAATTCCCTCTCTTGAGTATCCCTTTGATCTTAAGGTAAATCCTTATGTCGATTCGCTTGAAAAAAAAGTTACAATTTTAATTGACGAGTACGTATGCTTGCCCGAGTCTTTACGGAAAAGATATAAAAAATCGAATTTTGGAAAATTTACAGCCAGTTTTTTTACTAACGCGAGCCCTAAACTGCTAATTATCATGAGTAGGTGGGTGCTGGCAGCATTTGCTTTTGATGACCTCTATGGCTCATATCCTTTGGATGAATTAAAAAAGCAGAGTCAAAAAGTAATTGATATATTGAGAGGAGACTCATTTTATTCAGATGAAAATGAAATTTTCAGACAGTTTATGATGGTCAGAGATCATGTCGTTCCAATGGTGACAGCAGAGTGGATGGAAAGATTTATTGATGATCATCAGTTTTGGTTTGACGGAATGTTTGAAGAAACTCTGTACAGCTACAAAGAAACCACTGTCTATCCTTCTCTTGAACAGTATATTTCCATCCGTGAAAAGGTTTCGGGAGGAAGAACTCTTTGTGATTTTTTAGAGCTATGCGCAGATTTTATAATGCCAAAGGAGGTGTTTTTGCATCCTACGATACAAAGGATTCGCCAATTGCTGACTTTTATGCTGTCTTGGTTTAATGACATTCATTCTGTCCCTTGGGAACTGGAAAGAAATGAAGCTACAAACTTAGTATTGGTTATCCGAAACGAGAGGAATTGTTCAATGGAAGAAGCGTATGAAGGAGCTATTCAAATCCATAATAATGACTTGGAAGAATTTATAAGAATCACTCAAAATCTCCCTGACTTTGGAATATACAATGAAGGCGTGAAAAGATATATTTACAATGGAGAATTGTTTTTAAAAGGGCAGGAGCTATGGTATTTTGGAGGAACAGAAAGGTATACTCCAGAAGTTTAACAGAAGATTTAAGTTTTCATTTCAAGACATTGTTTTAGAGGAAGGTTAGAGATAATTTTGCTTTTATTTAAAATTTTTGCTTTATTTAACGATATAATTCAGCCTCTAATTTTAGTTTAAAAATAAAATTAAAGTAAAACTTGAGATGAATATTATTAATTAAATACAAATGAGCAACGTTATTAAAGAAATAAAAGAAGCATTAGCCGTTTTATCCATTCCTGAAAAGGCAGCATTTTTTCCAAAATTCTTCAAAACCGGAAAAGGTGAATATGGAGAAGGAGACTTATTTTTAGGTGTAAAAGTTCCTGATCAGAGAAGCGTTGCCAAAGAATATTATGCTAAAATTTCTTTAAATGAACTCAGTGAATTGCTTTCTTCAAAATACCATGAACATCGATTAACTGCTTTATTCATGTTAATTTCTAAGTTTGAAAAAACAAAAGATCCAAAAGTAAAAGAAGAGGTCGTTGAATTTTATTTAAATCATTTACAGTATGTCAACAATTGGGATCTGGTGGACTCGAGTTGTTATAAGATTTTAGGTCGGTATGCTTTTGAAAATCAGAGAGAAGACTTGTTAAAAAAGCTTTCTGATTCCGAGGAAATGTGGCACAAAAGAATCGCCGTTGTCGGAACAATGCATTACGTGAAAAAAGGTGAATTTAATTTAACTAAAGAATTTGTAACCAATAACTTAAAGCATCCTCACGATCTTATGCATAAGGCAAACGGCTGGCTACTAAGAGAAATGGGCGAGAAAAATGAAACAGAGCTCATCAATTATTTAAACAAATACTACAAAGAAATGCCACGAACCTGCTTGCGATATTCGATCGAAAAGTTGGATGAAGAAGTGCGACAGGATTATCTTAAAGGCAGAATATAAAAATTTAACTACTTAATACATTAGAATTAAGTAGTTTTGCTTTTTAAAAACTAAGTCATGAAAATTATTCTCAGGCGGTTGATGCTTTTTCTTCCATTATTATTGTTAACGAGTTGTTTTGATATCATTGATAAAGTCAATGTAAAAGCTGATGGAACAGGCGAATACACCGTTATTCTCAACGCAAGTAAAAGCAAAACAAGGCTCGCATCGATCTCTAAAATGGAAACAATAAATGGCAAAAAAGTTCCAAAAAAGTCTGAAATTGAAAGTAAAATCAATGAGGTTTCAAGGATTTTTAAAGCTACTCCAGGAATCAGCAACGTAAAAACAAGTGTTAATTTTGATAATTATATTATAAAACTAAGCTGTAATTTCAAAAAAATTGAAAATATCAACGCCGGATTAGAACAATTAAAGGCTAAAAATATTCTTGGAAAAATGATTCCTACACAGATTTACAGTCAAAATGTGGGGAAATCATTTACGAGAAACAAGATCAATATATTCAAAACAGATTACGACAAGATGAGTACGGCGGATAAAGAGGTGTTTAATAATGCCAAATATACGTCTGTCTTGCAGTTCGAAAATACGATTAAATCTCAAACTAACTCTTCTTATTTACTTTCGCCCAATAAAAAAGCCTTGAAACTTGAAGCCAATGTTTTAGATTTTATTCTTCAAAAGAAACAAATACAAAATACGATCCTTTTCCAATAATTTCAAATTTAAACCATGAAATCTATTTTAAAAAAAACACAACAAATTACGCTCTTACTTTTCGGTTTCGTGCTGGTTTTTGCACAACAAAAGATGAAGATTCCCAATGATGCTGCATTTTACATGGAAATCAACGGAAAACAGCTTAATAAGAAAATCAACTGGGACAAATTCAACCCTTTTTTAAAGGAAATTACTCAGAAAAACAATAAAAAAGACAAAGACAATAAAGACAAACCGTCTTGGAACGATTTCTCTAAAACAGGGATCAAATACGACGCAACGCAATATCATTACGGAACTTTCAATGATTCTGTACAATCGTATACCGCTCATTTTATTTTAGATAATAAAGAGAAATTTCTGGAATTCATTAATTCAACTAAGAAAAAAGGATTGGAAATTTCCAAGAAAAACAAATATTCTTACGTAGATATCGATGACGATATTTTTGTTGCGTGGAATGGCGACCGTGCTGTTTTAAGCGTAATCAATTACAACAAGCCTCACAAAGATGATTGGACTGAAGAAGTTGTCGTAGACAGCGCAATGGCAGTGGTTGACAGTGCCACGGCCGTTGTAGACAGTGCCTATGCAGAAGAACCCGAAAAGCCTTTTGATTATAAGGAAGAAATTCAATATTTGAAGGATGATATTAAGTCTTTAAAAGAAAGCATAAAAGACAATAACGCTGAAATTGCAAGAGTGCAAAAAGACATCAAATATCTTGAAAAGCATCATGAATATCCAAAAGAAAAAAAGGGTGCAACGGACACGCAATATTCTGAAAATGAAGCTGAAGTAGCTGGCTCTCCGGAAAAAGAGGAGGATATGGAAAACGAAGAATATGCAGTAGATTCCGACTATCAAAAAGAAATGGATTCTATACGAATTGAAAAATTCAAAGTAGTGAAAAAGCTGGCGGAAGATTCATTTGATAAGTATTTTAATTCAAATCTAGACCTTGAAGTTCCTTCACAAATGCTGGCTTTCCGTGATGCAAATTCTGATGTTTTTGTGTACACGGATTACGGGAAAATCGTTAATGAAGGGATTTACGGAAGAACAATGAAGCGCTTGGAGTTTACTCAGTTTCTGCAGAAAGCTTACAATTCAAACTCTTCATACAATCTGTATTTTGACAAAGACAAGGTAAAATTAGTCAACAATTATCAGCATAAAGACGCGAACGTTCAAAAAAGTGTTGCTGATGTTTACAAAGGCAAGAAAAATAAGAAACTGACGGCATTAATCAATGATAAAAGTATTGGTTATTACGCTGTTAACATCAATGGAGCTAAAAGCTTTGATATGATTTACAGCTTGTTCAAAGATCTTGGAGACGCAGAATATCAAAAAGAAGTTGAGTTGATGATGGAAACAATGAAAATTGTTCTGGATGAAGAAGCCATTGCCAAAATAGCACCAGGAAACGGAATTTTTGTTTTAAATGAATTGAAATCTAAAAAAGTAGACTACACAGATTACGACTACGACGAAGATTACAACGAAAAAGAAGTAAAGAAAACAAAAGATATTATGGTTCCTAATTTCGTTTTTGCCTTCGCAACAGGAAATGAAGGTTATTGGAATCGCGTATTTAATTTATTAATAACGAATAAAAATACAGCGAAAAACTTCACGAAAAGCGGAGAGTTTTATAGCTTTAAAGACAAAAAAGACAGCGGATATCTTGATCAATTGTTCTTTACCGTAAAAGACGGAATTGTGTATCTTACGACCTCAACGGAGAATATTATCCCGAAAGATCAGTCTGAAGTATCTAAAAAATGGGCGAAAGAATCGGCTAAATATCCATTGTCAGGAAGACTGAATATCCAGAAACTTTTGGTAGGAATGGAAAAAGAGTTCAAAAGTACTTCAGAGAAAAAAACGTTGGATCTGTTAAGAAAAAACATTGGCGAAGTAAATTATAAAACCGAAGTGAAAGGCGAAAGCATAGAAACTGAAATGGATTATAATATTAAAGATTTATCTGAAAACAGCTTGATGTATTTCTTCGATTTGTTCGATGATATTTATAAAATCATGGAAGAGCCGGAAAAAACATTGAAAACATTATAATCAATGAATAAAAAGAAGTTTATTGTCCCGTTAGTTCTTTTGCTTGGCATTGCTGTTTATTTTGTGTTTTATCATAAAGACAAAACATTGAAATTTGTACGGAAAGATGCAGATGCCATCGTTTTAATTGATGTGAAAAATCTGACGAGACAATATATTTCCAGCTTTATAACCCATCCTTCGCAATGGTTTGGGAGCAAAAATAAAAACGAAAACAAAATTTCACTACAAGATTCGGGGATAAAAATTCCCGATTTTTTGCAGATTTTTCACATCAAAAATTCCAAATTCTCAGATTGGTATTCTGTGATTGAACTTAAAGATGAGCAGAAATTCTTAGTATTTTTAAAACAGGAGAATTTTGTAAACAAAGGGAAAAATGTTTTTCAGAAAGGTCAGATTTATATTAAAATAGAAAGAGATAAATGTGTTTTAGGAAGTTCTAATTTAGCTTTTGAAAATATAAATCAGCAACTTTCTCAATCTTCAGAAAAAGATAATTATAGTTCGAATAGCTTTATTCACAACACTATAGGAAGTATTTCCTTTATTTCCGGAGATAGAACCCGGAATTTTTCTATTGAATTAAATGCGGATGATATTGAAATTAAAAATGAATCAAACTCGGAAGAATTTGCTTCAATTATTTCTAAACTAGAGCAAAAAACTTCTTTTGTAGAAATGGAATTAGATGCTCAAAACATAAAAAAATACGCTCAGTTTTTCAATAAAAGTATCGCGGATTCTTCGCAAATTAATTACATAAAAGCAACTGCCGAACTCGAGCAGGTGAATGATACGATTATAAGTTATGGCTATGATGATAACTTTAATGAAGTTGAAAAAAAGAGCATTCAGAAAATTATTCAGCCTAATTATGTGATTGACCTTCAAAGTTTACATCCTGAAAAAACTTGGCAATATTTTCAAGATAAAAAATGGGTTAATACTCAAAATCAATTTACAATTATTCCGTTTCAGCCTAATTCTATTGAGAAAAATACTGCTGGATTTAAAATAAAATCAACCAGAAAACCTCTGCAATTATCTTCAAATTTAAAAGAAAACTATATTTTTGTCAAAAATAATCCTTTACTTTTATCATCTTTCAATACTTTAAAATCAACGGAGAAAAAGATAATTTCTAATTTAGACTATATTTTTTACGGAAACAAAGGTCAGAATTATTACATAAAATTGAAAGCTAAAAAAGGAAATTTACCTTTGATTTTAAGATAGTAAACTTTGATTTTAACCACAAAAGAAACAAAAGATTTAGACATAGCTAATTTAAGTTCATTTGAACTGCAAACAAGAAAACATAAGTTTTAAAAAAATCTTTGATTTTTATCCTTTTGCAAGCTTTTGTTCTCAAAATAATTAAGTTTTAAATAGTTTAATAATAGCTTTTGTTTCTTTTGTGGTTAAAATAAAAGTATAAAAAGGCTTAATTTTTGACATAAAAAATAATTAATTATTAATGAGTTCTTCTGAAATTTTTTTATTAAAAACATGCACGCATTACTTTTTACATCTGATTTTTCCGATGTTCATTGCGTTGATATTTTTTCGTAAAAACTGGAAGACGGCTTATTTTATTCTATTGGCTACCATGCTTGTTGATCTCGATCATTTATTTGCTAATCCTATTTTTGACCCGAACAGAGGAAGTGTAGGGTTTCATTTTTTACATTCTTATTATGCTATTTCGGTGTATTTTTTGATGCTCTTTTTTAAAGGGAATATCAGAATTATTGGTGTCGGACTTTTGTTTCATATGCTGACGGATCTTCAGGACTTTTACCTCTGGCCTCATTAAAATAAGATTAATATTTTCTTTTGATATTTGAATTTCAATAGATTTTTTGTATTTTGTAGACACTTATGAAATTAAAAGAACTTTTACATTATACGTATATTTTTCCTGTTCTGGCGGTCATTTATTACTTTTCCGGATTAATGGGAGGTGGAGTTATTTATGATGTAATTGCCGGCCTTTTGCTTACCGGAAGTGTTTTATCGGCAGTGCATCATGCAGAAGTGGTGGCTCATAAAGTGGGGGAGCCTTTCGGAACAATTATTCTGGCGCTTTGTATCACCATTATTGAGGTTGCCTTGATCATCTCACTGATGGTTGCAGGTGGAGATGATGCTATGACGCTAGCCAGAGACACCGTTTTTGCTGCAGTAATGATTATTTTGAACGGAATTTTAGGAATCTGTATTTTAATAGGGGGCGTAAAATATTATGAACAGTATTTTGCTAGAACTTCTGCGACAACCTATTTGGTGAGTATTGTTTCTATTTTGATATTAACTTTGGTACTTCCTAATTTTACTTCAAGCGTCAACGGACCTTTTTATAACAGAGCTCAGCTTATTTTTGTTTCTATTGCTTGTTTGGTTATTTATGGAGTCTTTCTGATGGTACAAACGGTAAGACATCGAAACTATTTTATTATTACAGACGACGATCCTGATTCTCATTATATTCCTACAAAAACAGCAACTACTGTAAGTTTTATTTTCTTAGTTATCTGTCTTGTCATTGTCGTTTTAATGGCAAAAGGACTTTCAGGTACAATTGAAGATATGGTGAGAAGTGTAGGAGCTCCAAAATCTTTGGTTGGCGTTATTATCGCGGCTGTGGTTTTACTTCCTGAGGGAGTTGCGGCAATTCGTGCGGCGAGAAGCAATCAGATACAGTCAAGCTTAAATTTAGCATTAGGTTCTGCGTTGGCAAGTATCGGATTAACAATTCCGGCGGTGTCGGTTGTTTGTATTATGTATGATATTCCTTTCGTATTGGGATTGGATAAAAAGGATATTATTTTGCTGTCTTTATCGGTATTTATTGTAATGCTTTCTTTAAGCCGAGGGAAAACAAATATTCTTTACGGAACGGTTTTGCTAGTGAATTTGGCAGCTTATATTTTTACGGTAATTGTTCCTTAACTTCTAGAGTTTTCTAGCCATTTCCATCTTATAAGCCATTAATTTGGCGATGTTTTCAGATTTATAAATGGCCATATCAGCATTTTCGCCAACGAAATTTTCTTCAATGGTCTGTTTCCATAATTCAAGCCATTGGTCGAAATGTTTCCTTTCCATTGCTTCCATTTCGTTGATGGGGAAGTGTATGACCATTGGATTTCCTTTATAAGTCATTTGTCCGAAAAGAATAGTTTCCCAAAACGAATACATCTTCGGTAAGTGTTTATCCCAGTTTACTTTGGCAACATCATTAAAGAAAAAGCTAATCATTTCATCTTTAACGACTTTACCATAGAATGAGTTTACAAGATGTTCAATGTCTTCTCTTGATTCCAGTTTTTTCATACTTCAAATTTAGTTTAAAATGAATTTAAAAATTCAATCATAGGATTGATAAATTTCATGAAAACAATATTTTATCTTTGCCTATTGGTTTGATTTTGAATTTAAAATCGAGCTCATCACAAAAAACAAAAATGATTAAAATAAATGGCAAGAGGATTTAGACAAAAAATTCGACAGAAAAACACTGAAAATAGTGGTTTTGGAAATAGTGCTTCCGGAAGATTCATTAATAAAGACGGGCTTCCGAATGTTCAGAAAAAAGGAGTAAATGTCTTCAATAAATTAAGCTGGTATCATACGATGCTGAATTTATCGACATTTCGGTTTCTGACGTATCTTGTTGTTGCGTATATTTTGATCAATATCATTTTTGCGATGATCTATTATTTAATTGGAGTAGAACATCTTACGGGAATTGATAAAAGTGATCCGTTAAACGAATTTATTGATGTATTTTTCTTCAGTTCACAGACTTTTACCACGGTTGGATACGGAAGAATTGCTCCGGTTGGCTTTATGGCGAGTTTGGTAGCGACTTTTGAAGCCTTTCTAGGATTGCTTACCTTTGCCATTGCAACCGGTTTATTCTACGGGAGATTTTCGAGACCGAGAGCTTATTTGAGATTTTCTGACATTACGGTGATTGCTCCTTTTCAGGATACGACGGCTTTGATGTTCAGATTAGCACCGTATAAAAATAATGCATTAACTGATGCCGAAGTCATTTTGTCAACAGCAATTGAAGTGATTGAAGATGGTGTGGCGAAGAACAATTTTTACAGATTAGATACTCAATTAGGCAAGATCAATACCTTGGCGCTCAACTGGACGGTTGTGCATAAAATAGACGAAAACTCACCATTTTATGGCTTCTCTGAGGATGATTTTAAAAATATCAATATTGAAATTATTGTTCATGTGCGTGCATTTGATGAAGTATTTTCAAATACTGTGGTTCAGAGATCTTCGTATGTTTCGAGAGAGATTATTTATGGAGCGAAATTTACCACAATGTATTATCCAAGCAAAGAAAATCTGACGACCATTTTAGATTTGGATAAAATTAATGAATATGAAAAAGTAAATCTTCCTATTTTGATGGAAGAACAATTATAAATGAATTTAGAATTTTACAAAAAACAGGCTTTACTGAAACAGAAAGAGCATAAAAAATTTCTGGACGGATTAAAGAAAAAACCGCCCAAGAATCTCGATTATGTTGTTCAGGAAACCCATGAAGAGGTTTTTGAGAAGATAGACTGTCTGCAATGTGCCAACTGCTGCAAAACTACAGGACCTTTATACACGGAAAAAGATATCGAGAGAATTTCAAAACATCTGCGTATGAAACCTGCTGATTTTGAAGCTAAATTCCTTCGTGTAGATGAAGATGACGATAAAGTTTTACAAAATCTGCCATGTTTTTTTCTAAATGGTGATAATACATGTTCAATTTATGATGTTCGACCAAAAGCTTGCAGAGAATATCCGCATACAGATCGTAAAAAGATTTATCAGATCAATGATTTGATGATGAAAAATACCGTAATCTGTCCCGCAGCCTTTGAATTTGTTGAACGAATTATGAAAAATTTGGAAAAATAATTCATAATCCCAATTCGTCTTAAAGAGTTATAAAGTACGTTAAATAAGGGTTTTAGATATAATATTAATGGAAAGTGGGTCGTTTTAAAAGTATTAAACAACCATTTAAAATTTTTTATTATGAAAAAGTTAATCTTAACAGCAGCATTTACATTAGTCGGAGTAGTTGCGGTATCAGCTCAAACGGCAACTCAAAAACCTGCGGAAACGAATAACCAAACTTCAACTCAAGCTCAGACTCAAGGATCTTGGAATACAGCTACGGCTACACAGGGAGCAACAGCAACTACGCCAAGCACAACAACAGCAACTACAACAATAGATGGCGCGGCAACGACGGCAACTACCGCAGATGCAACAGCAACGGTAACTGCTGATACAAGTATGGAGGCTACGAAGCCAGCAGACGCAACGAAAGAAGAGAAAAAGTCTAAAAGAAAAAAGTCAAAGTAGAAAATAGTCTTTTATAATCAATGAAAATCCTGGAATGTAATATTTCAGGATTTTTTTTGTAATTATGTGTAAATAATTAATCACTATATCATAGTCATTTTCTTATTACATGAAAAAACTAAACCCATCGATTAAACATCATCTATTAATAGGAATCTTCCTAAGCATCTGGCTTTTTATCTTTGCTTTTTTTATAAGACCATTTGATGACGGAACAATAAGTTTTAAAGTTTGGGTTCTTATCAGTATTGGATTTAGCTTCATCGCATTTCTGTGTTATGGTGCGCTAGCCTTACTTCAACAAAAGATTTACTATAAACTCTTAAAATGGAATATTGGATTAGAGATAGCCAGCCTTATTTTTTTTCAAGTTCTTTATTTGATATGTACTTTTTGTTTTTACAAAAGTCCCATCTTGCATGGAGGATATGATTTCTTCACATTTTTAAGGATGATAATTCTTAAATCAGCTTTAATTTCAACACCTATAATCGTTTTGGCAAGAATACATGCTGTTACGTTAATTCCTGCAGAAGATGAAAATATCATTATGAGAGGAGAGAACAAATTGGATATTTTAAAAATAAGAAAAGATGATTTGATCTGTGTTTCAAATTCGCAAAATTATGTCGAAATTTTCTTTATAGATGGTGGTGAATTAAAAACAAAACTCCTCCGAAGTACACTTAAAAAAATTCAGAATGATTTTGATTTTTTGGTTCAGGTTCATCGTTCACATTTAATAAATCCATCCCATTTTAAGGCTTGGAAAAATCAAGATACCATCTCTCTTACCCAAATTGAACTTCCGGTTTCTAAAAATTATAGAGAGCATTTATTGGCTCTGTAATTTCCGTACCTAAAACGCTATATTTCGTACCTAATCCCCCATTTTCACATCGTTTTAGGAAGTATTTGTATTTATTTTGTTTTTCAAATTAAACGAGATAATTTATGAAAAAATGTTGGGTTAAGAGAATTTTGTATTCAATTATGGCATTATTAGGTATTCTTATCTGTGCTTTTATTTGGGCAGATAATGAATTGAATAAAGTCATGGGGAAATCTACTAAGGCTATTGATATTTCTTCAATTATTAAACCTTCTAAAGTACTTCAGATAAGAAATGTGAACGTTCTGTCAGAAGATTGCAGCCATTTTATTAAAAATCAAGATGTACTCATCACAGATGGTATGATTCTTCAACTAGGCGAACACCAAGCTATAAATAAAGACGTTGTTATTATTGATGGAACAAATCAATATCTGATTCCAGGTCTTGTAGACAGTCATGTTCATTTAAAAGAAAGTAAGAATGACTTGTTTTTATATTTGGCGAATGGAGTTACTTATATTAGAGAAATGGCAGGACAGCCTTTGGTCTTAGAATGGAGGAAGTCAATACAAAAAAATGGTCTCGGCCCACGAATGTTTATCGCATCTCCGCCAATATTTAGTGAAAGTGGATTGACTGGTTATTATTATAGCTGGACAAGAAAATCTATCAATTATTCAAATAAAAAAGATGCTCAAATAGCGATAAAAAAAATATGTGAACAAGGGTATGATGCCATTAAAATGTACGGTTTTGTAAATCCGGAAATGGTTAAGAAAACCAATGAGATTGCTAAAGAACATAATCTTCCGGTGATTGGGCATATACCTTTAGTTAATTTAGAAACCTTTTATCAATCTGGTCAAAAAGAAGTAGCTCATATTGAAGAACTCACCATTAAAACGATTGATGAGTTTGGAAAGCCAATTTCTAAAAATTCCAAAGAATATCTTGCATTTTTAAAAGTACGTTCTAATCAAATTGCAAAAAAGCTGAAAGAAAATAATATCAGTGTTACTTCAACGGTTTGGTTGTGTGAAAGTTTTGTAGGACAAAGATTTAATTTAAAATCTAAACTTAAAGAGGTAGAATTAAAATATGTCAATCCCAAAATTATTGAAGGAACTCCGCTTTATAAAATGGGTTGGCTACCTGGCAAAAACGGATATGAATATGATGGAAAAGATGAGCCCAACGCAAGAAAATCATCATTAACCTTTTGGAAAACCTATGTAGAAGCAATACACATTATGACAAAGGCATTGGTAGACCATCAAGTTCCCATTATGGCTGGAACAGATGCTAATGTACCAGCTTCCGTCCCTGGATTTTCTCTTCATAATGAGTTAGAATCCTTATCTAAATCCGGAATGACCAACTCGCAAGCTATTTATTCTGCAACGGTTGCTCCGGGCGATTGGATGAAAACTAAGACAGGAAAAATAAAAGTAGGATATCATTCAGATCTAGTACTGCTTAGAAAAAATCCGTTAGAAAATATTAAAAATACAAAGACTATTGAATATGTGTTTTTTAATAAATATGTCATTAATAAAAACCAAATTAAAACTATTTTAAAAGCTATAGAAGACGCGAATAACGAAAACAGAAGTATTAAAATTGATGAATATTTACATTGAAAAAATAGAGTGCTTTTCAATCAAATAAAAATAAAAAAAGCGTTGAAATAAATCAACGCTTTCTCCTTTCACTTTTTACTTTTTTCCCATTTATAATCCCGGGAACAGGTTGTATCAAAAAAGGTCGGGAAATTTTCCCAACCTTTATATTTTGTCTTATACTACTCCTTGAGCTAACATTGCTTCTGCAACTTTCACGAAGCCGGCGATATTAGCACCTTTTACGTAGTTTACATAGCCGTCTTCCTCTTTTCCGTAGTCTCTACAAGCTTTATGAATTCCGATCATAATTTCTTTCAGTCTAGCATCAACTTCCTCAGAAGTCCAGTTTAGACGGATAGAGTTTTGAGTCATTTCTAATCCTGAAGTAGCTACACCACCAGCGTTAGACGCTTTACCAGGAGAGAATAAAACTTTATTATCTAAGAAATAGTTGATTGCATCTAGTGTAGAAGGCATGTTTGCAGCTTCCGTTACACAAAGACATCCGTTTTCAACCAATAACTTAGCATCTTCTAGGTCTAGTTCGTTTTGAGTTGCAGAAGGGATGGCAACATCACACTTCACTTCCCAAGGACGTTTTCCAGCAAAGAACTGTGCAGAAGGATATTTTTTAGCATAATCCTCAGCTCTGTTGTTCCCTGAATTTCTAAGCTCTAATAAATAATCGATTTTATCTCCATCGATTCCGTCTTTATCATAGATATATCCATCTGGTCCGGAAATAGTTACTACTTTTCCTCCCAGTTCAGATATTTTTTTGATAACTCCCCAAGCTACGTTTCCGAAACCTGAAACACTTACCGTTTTATCTTTGAAAGTTTGACCGATTGTTTTAAGCATCTGCTCAGCGAAGTAAACAACACCGTAACCTGTAGCTTCAGGACGGATCAATGAACCTCCGTAAGCAAGACCTTTACCAGTCAATACTCCTGTAAATTCGTTTTTGATTTTCTTGTACTGTCCGAATAAATATCCGATCTCTCTTGCTCCAACTCCGATATCTCCTGCAGGAACGTCTGTTTCTGGACCGATATGCTTACATAATTCTGTCATGAAAGCTTGGCAGAAACGCATAACTTCCATATCAGATTTTCCTTGTGGATCGAAGTCTGAACCTCCTTTACCGCCTCCCATCGGAAGAGTAGTTAATGAGTTTTTGAATACTTGTTCGAAAGCTAAGAATTTAAGAACTGACAAGTTTACCGTAGGATGGAAACGGATTCCTCCTTTGTATGGCCCGATCGCAGAGTTCATCTGAATTCTGAAACCTCTGTTTACCTGGATTTCTCCTTTATCGTCAACCCATGGAACTCTGAAAATAATGATTCTTTCAGCTTCCGCCATTCTTTCTAGAAGTTTCATTCCCGTATATTCCTTTTTGGTCATAATAAACGGAATTACAGTCACAGCAACTTCTTTTACAGCTTGTAAAAATTCTGGCTCGTTAGGGTTTTTTGCCTCTATTTTTGCAATAAACTCCTGAATTTTCTGGTCAATATTATATTGTTCCATATAGTAAGGTTGAATATTATTGTCAACAAATTTAATTTTTTTTTCGAAATTCACAATACCTTATTTAATAATTGCTAAAAATTTAATAATAACGGGGCGAAATATTATTAAATCCATAATTTAGGTTTAAATCTTGTTGAAAATTAAATGTTATGTGTGAAATAATGCAATATTAAGAAATAGTTAAATCTCAAATTGCAGCAAATTGCCTCCCGGAATACGATTTCACTTTCCCCAAAAGCTCTAATTCTAAAATTACAGGCAAAATTTTGTAAGAAGGCAACGATATTTTCTGGGCAAGATCATCCAAAGTTATTTGTGGATTTTCAATAATGGAATTATAGATTACTTTTTGATTTTCAGTTAATTGAATGGTTTCTTCACTGCGCGGAAATAATTCCTCAGTTTTATGATACGACTTATTAAAATCCAATGAATTAATAAGATCTTTAATTGTTGAAATTGCACTCGCTTTGTGCTGAAAAATCAGTTGATTACAACCCTGACTGTATTTATCTGTGATTTTTCCGGGAAGGGCAAAAACTTCTCTGTTGTAATTATTTGCAAACGTTG
>Ga0302167_10000189_pt1 | contig 32875 bp, 38 predicted proteins | sample I_Fen_N1_1_FD_193496 | JGI IMG/M metagenome (GOLD analysis project Ga0302167, IMG submission 193496) | Peat permafrost microbial communities from Stordalen Mire near Abisko, Sweden - I_Fen_N1_1 | ecosystem: Environmental > Terrestrial > Soil > Wetlands > Permafrost | place: Sweden: Abisko... | reverse complement strand
TAAAAGAAGAATCCATCCGTAAAAGAAGACAAATATATAACCAACAAAAATTAGTAAGTTTATAAACCGAAAATCCTCCTTAAAGATTTAAACCAAAATGTCTAAATTGGTTTGAAGACATACAATTCACTCCTTCTTTTTCCATTAATTCAGCTGAGGCAATTTCCGGTAAATGTTTTTTTTCTTTGATATGATTTTCAATGTCTTCAAGTTTAGGCAGTTTATAATTTTCTTTGAAAACAAAATCGGCGGTTGGAGTAAGGGTAACTTTCACTTCCTTAGCTTCAAGTTTGCCATTCATCATAACATTTCCAAAGGCATTCTTATATTCTAATGTTTTTGTTACTGTTCCTATAAGGGGCTCATCAGCATAGGTCCAACCCTGATAAGATGATGGAGCAATACCAGTAGCGCCATAAGCTTTTATTCTAAAGCTTATACAATATGTCTTATCATCTATGAAAATAACAACTTTATCATTTTCTTTAGCAAGTTTAATACTTGGAGTATATCCCCCATATGAGCTTGCATTTGATGCAAAATAAAACTCATTTTGCCAGACATACCAATTTATATTCAGTCCTATGCTTTTTTGCTGACCATAAGCAAATCCTTCAATATTTATTGTAGGCATTTCTCCTCCAAATCCATTAGCAGGAAAAGGTATATTAGTTTTAATTTTTATTCCATTAGTAATGGTATTGCATTGTGGACCTATTGAAAGTACATTATCATAAATTTGAGCTTTCATAATAAGACACAGAAATAATGCTAAAAGTAGTAATCTTGTTTTCATTGTATTTGGGCTTTAATTTCTGATCAGTAAATAATATTTAAACTGATTATTGGGACTGAATATCTTTATTTTTGAATGCTTTATTTTCTTCCTCCAACTTTTTAACATCTTTATTAAGCTGTATTACATAGAGAGTAAGTTCTTCAATTTTTTCAAGAAGTTTTGCATCCATTTCGCCTAGGTTAATTCCATTTTTCACAACTTCCACTGCCGAAGGAACATTAGGCAAGTGCCCTTTTTCTTCAATATGCTTTTCAACATCAGACAATGATAAAAGTTTGTAGTTTTTGTTGAAGACGTAGTCTGCCCAAACATTCAATTTTACTTCCACTTCCTTTGATATTATCTTACCATCAAATTTTGCTAATCCATTATTAAAAAATTTAATCCATGTATTATTATAACCATCATTAATTCCAATATAAGATCCTCCATCATTGTTATTATTAGGCATGGAAAGTATAATATTGTGAGTTTGTCCTAAATTTCTCAGTACAGTATCGCCAGACAAAACACCAGAAGCACCACAGTTATTACAAGATGCCTTAAACATTTGAAATCGTCCTAATGAATTAGCAATTTCAACAAGTGTATTCTCATTTTTATAAATTCTTAATGCTGCATCAGAAGCAACACCATCATTCATACCGATACGAACATTTCCACCTACAAACATTTGCCCATCGTGCCTTAGAGAGAAGGTTACATCTTCAGCCCCTGTCCCATATATAATGTTTTTCATAAAATATCTATCTGGATTTCTCAGGTGATTGGTCCTTAACAGGAATTGATTTGAACCTGCAGGTCCAACCTCATGTACTGTGAGCTTTGAGTCAGGAGTAGATGTGCCTATTCCTACATTTTCTGTAGAGCCATTTGATGAAGCTCCTGTAATATTCCCATTTGGAGTATATATTTGAGCAAAAAAAGAATTTGAAAGGAAAATTCCTACAAAAAATAATGTTTTTTTCATGAATGTTTTTTTAATGTGTAATCTTTATTTTGTCCAGTTTAAAACTGAAAGTTGATTTTATTAGTAAAAACTCACTTTTAAATAAATGTCAAATTCATTAGGTAAACTATCAGATTGCATAATATAATCTTGATATCATCCCTTATTGGTTTATAAATAATTATCCCACAAATATTTATAAATAATTGGATATGATTTTTAAAAGTCGAGTAAAATGTAGTTAATTCTCAGTATTGAGAAATAGACGGATCTATATTATAAATTGTGTGTGTTTTTTCATCGTGTTTGTGTTGTAAATTTGTGTTTTTAATAAGTCAATGCAAATATATCTAAATTTTTTTTTCAGGATATTTTTTTTCGAAAAATCATTATTTATTGCATAACACCCTGAAAACATTCAAATTAATCACAAATGAAAATTAAATTAATTTTTTAAACAAAAAAACCACTACAAAAGCAGTGGTTTCACAATATTTCAAAATTAAAAAAAATTTAATCGTTTTGATTATTTCCTAAAAAAGCATCCCAGCCCTGCGCAGTAAGAGAAACCAATTGATTAGAACCTCTTGCGACCATGAAATTACCCTCTTCTTTATCAACAGCATGTCCGATAATCGTAAAATCCGGATGATTTTTCATTTTTTCAAAATCATTTGGAGAAATAGTGAACAATAATTCATAATCTTCACCACCACTTAAAGCAGCCATTACTGGATTTAAATTAAATTCATCCGCTGTAGTAATCGTCAGATTATCCATTGGAACTTTCTCTTCGTATAATCTGAAACCAACGTTTGACTGGTCAGAAAGATGTAAAATCTCAGAAGCCAAACCATCAGAAATATCAATCATAGAAGTTGGTTTAATACCCAATCCTTCTAAAATTCCTTTAACATCTGTTCTTGCTTCAGGTTTCAATTGTCTTTCCAGAATATAATCAAACCCTTCCATTTCAGGTTGCATATTCGGATCAGCAAGGAACACAGCATGCTCTCTTTCTAAAATCTGAAGTCCCATATAAGCGCCACCTAAATCACCTGAAACAACAAGAAGATCATTTAGTTTTGCAGTACTTCTTTTTACGATATTTTCTTCATCTTCAATTCCGACAGCGGTGATACTCATGACCAAACCTGCATTTGAACTTGTGGTATCTCCACCGATCAAATCGACTTTATATCGAGTACAAGCTGCCTGAATTCCAGAATAAATTTCTTCCAAAGCTTCCACCGGAAAACGGTTGGAAACCGCCAAAGAAACCAAGATTTGTGTTGGAGTAGCGTTCATTGCTGCAATATCACTAAGATTTACAACAACCGCTTTATATCCTAAATGCTTCAACGGAACATATCCCAAATTGAAATGCACTCCTTCTGCCAAAACATCCGTTGTAAGGACTACTTTTTTATTTCCAGGATTAATGATTGCCGCGTCATCTCCCACTCCAAGCACCGAAGACTCGTTGGATAAAGGAAAATGTTCTGTTAAATGCTTAATCAATCCAAATTCTCCTAATTTAGAGATCGGCGTTAATTCTGGTTCTTTATCTTCAAACATATTTTTTATTTATAAGTAATGGGTAATAAGGTAATAAGCAACGCCTGAACATTTAACTTTGAACCTTACACTTAATTTATACAAGTTTCGTCGGATCAATATTTTCCGGACGGAAAGGTAATTTCTTAAAGTCTTCTCTCGTTAAAATTATTGTATCCGGAGTTTTATATTTGTTCATCGCTTCCATCACATCATCCGGTGGAGTTGTCATTTTTCTCAGCATGGTATCAATCCAAACTCCTGTAGCTTCTGCAGTAGCACAGTGCGAACCATCTGGAAGATAAAATTTGTGTACAAAACGATAAATAGAAGAATCTTCCGCACATCCATCGATTTCCAAGCTCACAATAACGACCTGATCTGCAAATATTTCTTTAAAAAAAGAAAATCTTTCGTGCATGATTACAGGACCAATCCCCCATCGACTCATCTGAGTAACACCCATTTTTTCCTGCTTCATAAAAGCCATTCTGGTTTGTGCGCAAAATTGCACATATGATGAGTTTGCTAAATGTTTGTTGGCATCAAGATCACTCCAACGAACTTCGAATTTATGGTAAAATATCATTTAGAAATCTGTTTTAGAATAATTAAAATTATAATCTTCAAAATTACTCAAATAAGATGGTTTATAAAAATTGTAGTTTTGTAAAAATAATCTTGAGCATAAGATTAATAGAATTATGAAGCAAATTATCATTATTGGAGGCGGTGCGGCCGGTTTTTTCTGTGCATCGAATCTTGACGAAACAAAATATAATATTACGATTCTTGAGCAAAACTCAGATGTACTTCAGAAAGTTAAAATTTCCGGAGGCGGAAGATGTAATGTAACTCATGCATGCTTTGATCCTAAAGAATTGGTTCAGTTCTACCCTCGTGGAAACAAGGAATTATTAAGTGTTTTTACCAAATTTCAGCCGGGAGATACGATGGATTGGTTTGATCAACGAAAAGTTCCGTTGAAAATAGAAAATGACAACAGGGTCTTCCCTGAAAGCAACTCTTCACAGACGATTATCAATACTTTACTGAACGAAATTCAGCAAAAAAATGTTGAAGTAAAAACAAAATGCTCTGTAAAAGAAATTGAAAAATTAGAAGAGAAATATATCGTTAAAACAAGTTTAGGCTATTTTGATGCTGATTTTGTAATTTATACAACAGGAAGTTCGCCGAAGTCTTTGAAAATCATTGAAAATTTAGGTCATAAAATCATTGATTTGGTTCCTTCTCTTTTTACATTCAATATTAAGAATGATTTATTAAAAGAGTTGCCCGGAACAAGCTTTGAAAATGCAGAAATTTCTATTCCGAAATTAAAAACAGAAGAAAGCGGGCCATTATTGATTACTCATTGGGGACTTTCGGGGCCAGCGATTTTAAAAATATCGGCTTGGGAGGCATTAAGTTTAGCCAAGGTTAAATATAATTTTGAAATTGAAGTTAATTTTATTTCAAAAGATATTGATGATGCAGAAGAATTATTTCAAAACTTCAAACAATCCAATCCGAAAAAGACCATTGGACTGGCAAAAATATTTGATATTACGAATAGATTCTGGCAAAAAATATTAGAAGTTTCAAAGATTGACCTCAACAAGCAGGTTGCCCAGATTTCAGGGAAGGAAATGCAAACCATTCTTGAAAATCTCTGTAAAAAGAAATTGCAGGTAACAGGAAAATCAACTTTTAAAGATGAATTTGTAACCGCTGGAGGCGTAGATTTAAAAGAAATTAATTTTAAAAATATGTCCTCGAAAATTTTGCCTAATTTTTATGTTGCTGGGGAAGTTTTAAATATTGACGCGGTGACGGGCGGCTTTAACTTTCAAGCTTGCTGGAGTGAGGCTTGGTTGATTGCACAGGATTTGAATTTGAAATAGTTTAATTTAAACACAAATGACACTAATAATTTCACAAATAACACAATTTATCTTATGAATATTAGTGGGAAAACTCGTGATATTAGTGTTAAAAAAATATAGAATGCTTTTAATCAAAAAAAATATTTCAAATCTTTTTAAAATCCTTTTAATCATCGGGTTCGGGTATTTCTTTTGGCTAATGCTGAAAATCACGTTAGAATATATTCCGCTAAAAACAGAGGTGAGTTTTTTAATGATAAAACAAACCGAAGTTACAGACAGACCGGAATATTTGTGGTTTTTCTACACACACGTTTACACGAGTATTTTTGTTTTGATTTCTGGATTTTTAGCGATACTCAGGAAAGATTTTGGGTTAAAAAATTTCCATAGAAATTCGGGAAAGGTCTATATTTTTTTATTATTGATCTTTTCCGCTCCATCAGGAATTTACATGGGATTTTTCGCTAACGGAGATATTTTCGCTAACATTTCGTTTGTTATTTTGGGAAGTTTGTGGTGGTTTACTACTTTTAAAGCTTATCAATTTGCCCGACAGAAAAAATTTAAACAACATAAACAGTGGATGTGGAGAAGCTTTGCATTAACGCTTTCTGCTGTCACTTTAAGAATGTGGAAGGTTATTATTGTATATTTATTCCACCCCAATCCGATGGATGTTTATGAAATTATTGCATGGATGGGATGGGTTCCGAATATCCTTTTAATTGAATATTTAATTACAAAAAAACATATATGAAAACTTTAAAATTAACATTAATCTCCTTATTTACAGTCAGTTTAATTGCCTGTAAAAAGGATGGAAAAGAAACCAAATCATCAAAAGATTCTCTTATTGCAAAGAAAGATTCTGTGGTTGTTCCTGAAGTTCATCAAGAACTGTACGGAATTTACATGGGAGATTTTGCAGGAAAGGAAATGATTACTTCTGAAGATGGAGAGGAATACGAGGGAGAAGTTTATAAAAAATTGGCTTTAAAGATCAACAGAATTACAAAAGACAGCGTTTACGGTCAAAGTATTGTGAATGGAAATCAGCGTCCTTTCAGAGGAATTTTTAATGAAGATTCAAAATCATTTACACTCGACGAACCCGGAAATGATAAAACGGACGGTAGATTTGAAGTAAAATTAGCTGGTGACAGTTTAACGGGAAAATGGTCTGTATTTAATAAGAAAGCGGTAAAATCTCCTATAAAAACATTAAAACTAACCAAAAAGCAGTTTGTTTATAATCCGAATTTTATGTTGGATGAAGATTCAAACTTGGTAGATTGGGAAAATCCAAAAGATTTTGTTGAAAAATACACCGATGAAGAAACCGGGAAAACAGAAAAATATACGACTCAAAAAAATAGAGTTGCTTCGGATGCTGTGTTTAAATTAAATGCCTCTAAACAAAAACTGACAGAAAAAGATCTTAAAAATTTAAGAAAACTGGATCTTGAAATCATCAAAAATTCGGTTTTTGCAAGACACGGATATGCTTTCAAAAAGCAGACCTACAGAAACTTTTTTGAACAGACAGATTGGTATATTCCGGTTTCTAATAATGTAGATAATGATCTTTCTCCGATGGAAAAAGAGAACGTAGCTTTATTGAATCGCTTTGTAAAATATGCGGAAGATAAATATGATTCTTTCGGAAGATAATTGATCTTAAGCAGTCTTTTGTAAGCTTCTTGATTCTTCAAATTTCACAAAAAGAAAAAGGATCAAACAACCTGCAACATAACATAAAATATCGATCCAGGAAAAAGAATTTCCGATCACAATATACATTAGGCTTCCTTGTTGGAAGCCTAGTTTTTCTGCAATATTGAAGGATTGAGCAAACTCAATTAAGCAAGAAAAAGCCAAAATTCCCAGAATTAATTTTTGATTATTAATGATGAAAAAACTTTTAACGAAAGTATAAAGAAGAATCACCACAATAACGTCTCCTAGATAAGCTCTGACGAAGAAAATGTCTTTTAATTTTGTGGCAATTAAAACCTCAACCAAGAAAATTACTATTGTTGCAACGAAATATTTTAAGCTGAATTGAAATTTCATATTTATGTTTTGGCTAAAGCCTTTATGGATGTTATTAATTTATTTAAACGGGCTAAAGCCCGTTCCTATTGATAAAAAAATCGGCATTCAAGAGAACACCGATTATTTATTATTTTACAAAGATATTATTTCTTTACTTTCACCGTGCATCCGATGGCAACAGTTTTTGTCATTTTTATGGGTTCACCTTTTATCAAAGCGTTTACCGCATCTTGCGCAAAATATTCTGAAACATCATTTGGATTTTCGTAATTATTGTCGATTGCTCCAATGTATTTTACGATATTCTTGCCGTTTTCTTTCTGTAAAACAAATACATGCGGCGTTTTTGTAGCTCCGTACTGAGGGAAAACTTTCTGACCTTCATCCACCAAATAAGGGAAAGTAAACCCTTTCTCTTTAGCTCTCTCAATCATTTGTTTGTAACCATCTTCCGGCTGTACGCTTGGATCATTTGGATTGATCGCGATCACGGGATAACCCTGATCTTTGTATTTTTTGTCAAGCTCAACAATTCTGTCCTCGTATTTTTTCGCGTACGGACAATGGTTGCATGTGAAGATTACGATAAAGCCTTTTGCAGACTTAAAATCGCTTAAAGAAACCATTTTGCCATCAACATTTTTTAGCTTAAAATCCGTTGCTGCATCTCCTACTCCATATCCTTTTGAAGAAGTTGACTTTTGTTTTTGAGGAGTTTTATCATCGTGTATCGTGGTAAAGCTTAAAAGCCCTAAACCCACGATAAAAGCTGTCATTAAAATTTTTAAATTTTTCATATTATTTTGATTATTGTAAATTTTTAATAATTGTATTTTCAAGTTCTTCTTTGCTCATTTCTCCGTCGTTGAAATGTACTTTTTCGCCATTTTTATAGAAAATAGTCACCGGAATATTTCCATCCCAATCTTTTTCAAACTTTGGAATCCAGGTGTTCATTCTTTTGATATCATCCAATAAAATGACTTCTGCCGTGAGGTTTTTATTTTTGATGAATTTGATTACTCTTTCTTTATCAACCAATCGATCAAGTGAAACCAAGATCATTTTAAATTTTGGATTGTTAACGTATTTATTATTCACTTTCATGAAGTGAGGAAGCTCTTTTACGCATGGTGCGCAGGTTGTTGACCAGAAATTAACGACAAGAAATTTATCATTCTCCTGTTGAATACGTTTTTCAAGTTCTTCATATTTAATTGAAGAAACCGTTGTCTGTTGTGCTTTAAATATGGTAAAACACAAACACAGAAATAATATATTGATTACATTCTTCATACTCAAAATTAGTAAAATTATTATTAGGTTTTATTTTGATAATTATTCTTTAAAATCATTTTTATCACTATTGTTTGATTTATTTTATTTATATTCGTTTTACAAATTAAAATTATTACTTATGAAAAATTTAAAAAAACTTACAAGAGATCAATTAGAGAAAGTTAATGGCGCTGGAGAAATTAAGTGTGTTACAACTTGTTTTTGTTTTACAGACACAGACGGTGAGGCTTACATAGGTGCTTGCAACACAAAAGGAGTTTGCTGTTAATTTTTTTAAGCATATCTATATTAAACTTCTAATGACATCAAATACTTGATGTCATTTTTTATTGAAACATCCTACTTTAAATTAAAAAAACATCAACCATATTATATTTTAACTTATAATTTATTTCAATAATTAAATATTTCTCTTATTTTTGACTCCTATAACTCATTTACTCAATTTATATGAAAAAATTTTACTTCTTACTACCTATTTTACTTTTCACATCGTGTGCAACGGTTGAGGAAGATACTTCCGCAGAAGACAACCCTATTTTAGTGACCAAAATGGTGCAGGATGGCGATAATTATACATTCAGTTATAACGGAGCCAAGATCGTTACCATGACCAATACAACGGATAATTTTAAAAGAACTTATACGTACTCCGGTGATTTGATCACTAAATATCTTGATACTTACGCTGATGGATCAACACAAACCACAAATGTAACGTACAACAGTTCAAACAAGATCTTAAAGAAATCATCTACTTATCAAGGAGGAACTTACACTACAGATTATGCTTACATTGGTGCCGATCGTGTAAGAATAACCGTTGTTCTTGCTCAGACCAATTCAACTAAAACTTATGTAAAAGATGTTTATTTAAATACAGACGGCTCTTTAAAAAACTGGACAGAAACCGTGGCAGATGTAAAGCCAACAACAACTCAAAACGGAACCGGTATTCTTAAAAATGTTGCCTATGATGGAGGAAGCTTTCCTTTTAAAAATATAACAGGCTATACAAGACTTTTGGAAAGTGAGGAAATGAACGGATCAAGCCGTAATGTTATAGATTATAACAACCGCATCCAATATACCAATATACCGGGAGATGAATGGACGATCTACCACTCAACCTACGAATATAATACGAACGGATATCCTAAAAAAGAAACCAAGGATTCCTACGAAAAAACAGGGACTTCAATAACCAAGACCGAGATCACAACTTACGAATACAATCATTTATAATATAAAGAGAGCAGTTAGGCTCTCTTTTTGCTTAGGTTAAAATCATTAAAATTTTAACAAAATTCTTTCGCTATGAAAAAATTATTCTTCTTTTTAATAGCATTTTTAGGCATCTCCGTATTTGGGCAAAAAACTGATGTTAAGACCGATGCTCCAATTACAGATTATACATTTTTAAAATCAAAAATGAAAATGGATGATGTGGTAACAAAAGCAGACAAAGCTCCTGAGTTTCCGGGAGGAATGGAAGCTTTTCACAGAAAATTTGCAGAAAACATGGATATTATTGACGTAAAAACCAATAAAATCAATACCAGAGTATATTTTATCGTTGAAAAAAACGGCTATATTCGCTACGTTACCGCAACCGGAGACGATAAAAAACACTCAGAAGCCGCAGAAATAGCCATCAGAAGAATGTTTGTAAAATGGAAACCCGCCACCGTAAATAATGAGCCCGTTCGTTATCTTTATACCTTTCCTTTATCGTTGAAGAAATATTAAATATTATTTTTGTGAAAACTTTAATATGAAGAAAATAATATTCTTTTTTAGTATAATATCAAGCTGCTTTGTTTTTGGGCAAGATTCTATAAAAGGAACAGCCGAGCTTAATGAACTCATCATTGAAAAATCTCCTGAAACAAAATTTCCCGATGTTGAAAAATCAGCACAATTCCCGAAAGGAGTCAATGTATTTAGACAAATGCTTGCCAATAACTTTAGGGGTAGAAAAATAATTGGAGACGAAAATATGAGTTGTGAGCTTGTTTTTATAATTGATAGGACAGGTTCTATAACCGATATAAAAGCAACCGGAAACAATCAAAGTTTTAATGAAGAAGTGATTAGATCAGCTTCAAAAATTAAAGAAAAATGGATTCCTGCAGAGATTAACGGTCAGAAAGTACGTTACAGAGTAAAAATCCCTTTACACATTACGTTTACTCCACAAAAATAAATGGAAGTTATTTCCCAATCATCTTTTTAATAGAATTCAGCTTCATTAGAGCTTCAATTGGTGTCAAGGTATTGATATCAATTTTCGTCAGTTCTTCACGGATATTTTCCAACACAGGATCATCCAATTGGAAGAAAGAAAGCTGCATATTTTCTTCTGTAACTCTTTTGATGGTTTCTGATGCGCCAGTACCCTGTCCACGACTTGCTTCCAACGTTTTGAGGATTTCATTGGCTCTGTTAACCACTTTTGACGGCATTCCGGCCAATTTTGCCACATGAATACCGAAACTGTGCTCACTTCCACCAGGAACCAGCTTTCTCAGGAAAATAATACTTCCTTTGTTCTCCTGAATAGAAACGTGGAAATTCTTTACACGCTCGAAATTCACAGTCATTTCATTTAATTCATGATAATGCGTTGCGAATAAAGTTTTAGCCTGAGTCGGATGTTGATGAAGATATTCCGCGATCGCCCAAGCAATGGAAACCCCGTCATATGTGGAAGTTCCACGACCTATTTCGTCTAATAAAATTAAACTTCGGTCTGAAATATTATTCAAAATATTGGCAGCTTCGTTCATTTCAACCATGAAAGTTGATTCACCTGCCGAAATATTATCTGTCGCTCCTACTCTCGTAAAAATTTTGTCTAAAACTCCTATTTCAGCATGTTTTGCAGGAACAAAACTTCCGATTTGTGCTAAAAGACAAACAATTGCAGTCTGACGAAGGATCGCCGATTTACCCGCCATGTTGGGGCCCGTAACCATTATAATCTGCTGAGAATCTTTATCTAAATAAATATCATTCGGAATATATTTTTCACCTAAAGGAAGCGCATTTTCAATGATCGGATGTCTTGCCTCTTTTAAATCAATTGAAAAACTGTCCGTCAAAACAGGTTTTGTATAACTCTCAGAAACAGCAAGTTCAGACAAACCAACCGCAACATCCAATTGTGCAATAATGTTCGAATTCTCCTGAATCTGATCCATATAAACCATCGTTTCAGAGCAAACATTTCTGTATAATTGATTCTCCAAAACACCGATTTTATCTTCAGCGCCAAGAATCTGACTTTCGTATTCTTTTAATTCTTCCGTGATATAACGCTCTGCATTCACCAACGTTTGCTTTCTCAACCAATCGCTCGGAACTTTATCTTTATGCGTATTTCGAACCTCAATATAGTATCCGAAAACATTGTTAAAATCAATTTTAAGGCTTGTAATTCCTGTTCTTTCGATTTCTCGCTGACACATATCATCAAGAAAACCACGACCTTTACTTTGAAGTCCTCTCAACATATCCAGCTCTTCAGAAATACCATTTTTAATCACATTTCCTTTAGCCAGACTTACCGGAAGTTCTTCATTAAGAGAATTTTGTAAAGATTTAATTAATTCATCTAAATCAGACAACGGTTCAAGCCAAGCCAAAACATCAGCGTGAGGATGAAGTAATGCTTTAATTTTATGAATATTGATTAAACTCTGGCGCAAATGTCCTAATTCTCTAGGCGATATCTTTTCGGCAGCTAGTTTTCCCATTAATCGATCCAAATCAGAAATCGCCTTTAACAGTTGCGAAATCTCGTATTTCAGATGGTCGTTTTCGTTTAAAAAATCAATTAAAGAAAGCCTTCTGCCAATTTCGTAGACTGATTTTAAAGGAAGAATAATTCTTCTTCTCAACAATCTCCCTCCCATTGGAGTTGACGTTTTATCGATAATATCTAATAACGATTTTCCTTGTGGATTGCTTGGATAAACAATTTCTAGGTTTCTCAACGTGAAATTATCCATCATTAGAAAATCCTCCTGAGGAATCACCTGAATTTTTGTAATGTGAGCCAATAAATTATGGTGTGTATCTTCAACAAGATAAGCGAAAATGGCTCCTGCTGCTGCAATTGCCAGTTTAGAATTTTCAACACCAAAACCTTTTAGAGAATTTGTTTTAAAATGATTCGTCAGCTTTTCGTAGCCAAAATTATATTGATAAGCCCAGTCTTCAAGTTTGAAGGCGCTTTTATTTTTAAGTTGCTCGGGAAGCTGAACACTTCTCTGATAAATAATCTCACTCGGATCAAAAGTATTGACGATGTGAAGTATTTTATCTAAATTCCCTTCACTTACCAAAAACTCACCTGTTGAAACATCTACCAAAGCAATTCCGTATTTTTCTTTTTCTTTATGAAGAGAAAGCAGAAAATTATTCTTTTTCGAGTTTAAAACCTGGTCATTGAACGTAACTCCGGGTGTCACCAATTCGGTCACTCCTCTTTTTACGATTCCTTTTACGGTTTTAGGATCTTCCAACTGGTCGCAGATCGCAACACGAAGTCCGGCTCTCACCAACTTTGGAAGATAAGAATCTACAGAATGATGCGGAAATCCAGCCAATTCTATGTGACCGTCACCATTCGCTCTTTTGGTTAAAACAATTCCTAAAATCTGGGAAGTTCTAACGGCATCCTGTCCGAAAGTTTCATAGAAATCTCCCACTCGAAATAACAAAAGCGCATCAGGATATTTCGCCTTGATGGTGTTATATTGAGTCATTAACGGGGTTTCTTTCTTTTCTTTCGTCGCCTTTGCCATTAAAATCTTTCTTAAAAAATTAGGATGGTAAAAGTATGAAATAAAATAGAAGGATTAAAATGCTTAATAATTTAAAATATTTTTTTCTCCCACGGATTTAAACTGATGATTGTGCCTATTTTTTCTTTTATAGAAATCTGTGCACAATCCTTGTCAAGGTTTAGAACCTTGACAAGGATCATTAACAAAGAACTATTTAATAAAATCTGTGGGAAATAAAAAATCACCTATTATTTAAATGACTTTCCAAAGCTTCCGTACTTTTTTCATACGCCCATTTCTGCTTATAATTCACCCATTTTTCTTTAAAAATTCTCCGCATTAATTTGTCTGTATACCTCATAATGAAAACATGATACAGCATATTCGCAACAACTTTCGGTTTATTAGGAAGTGCCCGAAGTGACATTGAAAATCCGGGCTCTAAATATCTGTTGAAGTGCCAAAACGCTCCCGGAATAAAAAGCGCATCACCATGTTCCATGAAGATTTCAAAGCCTTTTGCATATTTCAAAGCCGGAAATTTTTCGTAATCAGGGTTTTCATAATCTACATCGTAGATCGTGTGAACCGACAGCGGAACTTTATATAAAAATGGAGATTGTTTTTGATCAAACAATAAAATCCTCTTCTTTCCTTCGAAATGGATATGAAGAAAATCTCCCAAATCGACATCATAATGCATTAAAACGTGAGCATCACTTCCACCAAAAAACAAGGTTGGAAGTCTTTTGAAAAACTTCATTCCAAGATCAGGATACGTGAAGTTTTTCAATAGTTCAGGAAGCCTGTCAGTGATAATATAAAAGAAAATACGAAGATCTGACGGTTTACTTTTTATGGTATCAATATAATCTTTCATCTTCATATGTGTGACGGGAGCGTCAGTACTTTTGGAAGCATCAGCGGGCTTGTTATCATACAGGGGAACGTCTTGTTCACCAGCTTTTTCACGGATAAAATCGAAATTCCATTTGTCGAAAGCATCCCAACGGCTCGCAAAATTTTTAATTAAGAGAGGTTTATGCTTTTTGAAATAATTTTTTTGAAAATCTTCTTTACTGATATCGTTGACAACATCTACGTTTTCGAGAATCATTTTGTTTCTTGATTTAATGCGAAATAAAAATAGTGTTTTTTTGAAATTTAGAAAAATTTTGGAATTAAATTATTTCCCACAGATTGCACAGATTTACACGGATCATAAAACTATTTTCAAACATCTGTGCAATCTGTGGGAAATTAAATTCTTTATTTTTTTTAAACTAATTTTAAGTTTCACGTAAAAGTAAAATGAAGCGAAAATTTTATCTTTGTAAGACTAACAAGATTTATGAGAGCCTACAACACCAAACATTTCCTTAAAATCCTTTTCAGTTTACATAAAAGTGATACGTTGAAAATCCTTTTTCCGAGTATGATTCTTGTTGGATTGTATTCGTGGGGAATTCAATATTTAGAAGTGGAATATTTTCATCTTACTTCAAAATCGGGAGTCAGCAATGTGGGAATGATTCATTCTTTATTAGGTTTTGTACTTTCTTTGTTATTGGTTTTCAGGACAAATACAGCGTACGACAGATGGTGGGAAGGCAGAAAACTTTGGGGGAAATTGGTAAACGACACCCGAAATTTTGCTGTAAAAATCAATAATATCTTAATTGATGATCGAAAAGATGCTGAGCAGATTGCAAGATATTTAAAGTTTTATCCTCACTTTTTAGCAAAACACCTTTCAAAGGAATCTACGAGATTGGCTTTGGATGAAGATTATTCTGAAATTGAAAAATCTTTGAAGCATCACGGCCCAAGTGAAATCGTTATTCTTTTAACGCATAAATTAGGTCAGTTAAAAAAAGAAGGAAAAATATCAGACATTGAAATGCTGTATTTAGACACTCAACTTTCAGGTTTTCTGGATGTTTGTGGAGGCTGTGAAAGAATTAAAAACACTCCGATTCCTTATTCTTATTCATCATTTATCAAAAAGTTTATTATCCTTTATGTTTTTGCCCTGCCGATTGCTTATGTCATTAATATCGGACTTTTTATGGTTCCCTTGACGGTTTTTGTGTATTATGTTTTGATGAGTCTGGAAATGATTGCAGAAGAAATTGAAGATCCTTTTAATAATGATGAAAATGATATTCCAATGGAAACTTTAGCCCAGAATATCGAGAAGAATGTTCATCAAATTATGGGGTTAAAAAAATAAAAATCAACCTTTTACAGATTGATTTCTTTTAGTTCGCCATCTTGTTTTATTTCTACAAACTTGCTCTCTCGGTTTCCGGAAGAATATCCGTAGAAAAACGTCTGATATATTGGTGTAGAATATAAATATCCTCCATAAGCATTGTACGCATCCGACTGCCCTGTTTGTTGCTGATAACTTGCTGTTGCTGTAAAATTGACGATCGTTTCAAGATAATATTTTCCGGGTTTCAGTTTTTCGAATTTAAATCTGCCATGATCATCGGTCAAAGCTTCAATTCTATATTTAAAAGCTTCTTCAGACATATAAACTGTCGTTTTTTTGTTTTCATACTTTTTTCTCATGCTGTAAAACTCTTCAAAATAAGGTGTTACAGGGAAAAGCATTACTACAGTTCCTTTCGGAGCATAATGTTTCTCTCCAAGCAAAGGTTTGATTCCCCAATTATTCTTTTGTTTGGTTGAAGCCACACCTTCAAGCGTAGAATTTCCAAAGCCAATCATTTGTTGCGCCAATTTCTTATCAAAAAAAGCTTGAGGATAATAGGTATTTTGAGCCTTTGAAAAAATAAAACCAAAGAGCAACATCATGACAACTGATACATTTTTCATAGTATATTTTTTAGTCAAATATAAGTATTTTGCTATTTTTGAAATAAAAAATTCTATGAAATACATTTTTCTGTTACTATTTTCAACAACATCTTTTGCATTAGCACAAAAGCCATGCGGATTTAAGGACGGTCTACAGGAAGGAAACTGCAAGCAGTTCTACGAAAACGGGCAGGTAAAAGAAGTTGCCGACTGGAAAAAAGGAAAATTAGAAGGTGACGCTATTTTTTATTTTGAAAATGGAAAAACGCAGGCCAAAGGAGAATATAAAAAGGGGTATAAAGTAAAAGAATGGGATTATTATGATAAAAACGGTGTTTTAACATCGAAAGAAGTCTTTAGAAACGGCGATAAAAACGTTTATGATAATAGTTCTACTGCAACTTTTTATTCAACTTCAGGCGCTGTGATTGAAGTTTCTAATTATAAATTTGGTAAATTAGACGGCGAAAGTAAACTTTTTCATGATGATGGGAAGTCGCTAAAGCAGGTTGGTTTTTATCAAAACGGCCTTGCAATCGGAAAATGGAAGGCGCTTTATCCATCAGGAAAAATCCAGAGAGAAACGGAGTTCGTAAATGATAAAAGAGAAGGCAATAGAGTTCATTATCGCGAAGACGGAAGCATCGAAAAAACGGAAGTTTACAAAGAAGGAAAATTAATTTCAACAAAATAATACATTGGTACACAAATTAAAACTGGAAGAACTTAACAGAATAGATGTAGAAACATTCAAGAAAGTTGAGAAAATTCCTTTGATCATCGTTTTAGATAATATTAGAAGTATGCACAATGTGGGTGCTACTTTCAGAACGGCAGATGCTTTTTTAATTGAAAAAATTATTCTGTGCGGGATCACTCCACAACCGCCTCACCGTGAGATTCACAAAGCTGCATTAGGCGCAACAGAAAGCGTTGATTGGAGCCATGAAAGTGATATTAACACTACAATCAGCGATCTGAAAAGTAAAGGATTTGAAATTATCGGCATTGAACAAACCTCAAACAGTCAGATGATTACAGATTTTACGATCGATAAGACAAAGAAATATGCTTTAATTCTTGGAAATGAAGTTGAAGGTATCAGCGATGAAGCATTAGAAAATATTGATACATTTTTAGAGATTCCGCAGTTGGGCACCAAGCATTCTTTAAATGTAAGCGTATGTGGAGGAATCGTGATGTGGGAGTTCACAAAGGCCCTAAAATAAAAAAACTGCATGTGTCTAAAAGACAGTGCAGTTTGAAATAAATCTAATAAAAAGTAAAAATGAAAGGCGACAAAGATACTTTTTTTTTCGGCGCGAACAAATTTTAAAATTGGTTTTTTTATTTTTTCCAAAAAAAATATAGGTTTTCAGAAAAAGTTTCGTTTAATTTTTTATAAATTAGCACAATGTTTATCAAGGACTATATCTCAAAAGATTTCCCGTGTTTTAGCTTGACTGACTCAATAGAATCAGCAAGAGACATGTTAGAGGACTTCGGATATTCCCATGTTTTCGTTAAAAAATCTCATCACTTTTACGGAGCAATTGCACAGGATTTCCTTTATGAAGAAGAAGGAACCCTGAAAGATCTGGAACATCAGATCGAGCGATTTGCGATTCTTGAAGATAACAATATTATGGACAGCATTCGTTTGTTTTACACCTTCAATGCCAACATTATTCCTGTTATCAATAAAAGTGAAAAGTATTTGGGATACATCAGCTGTGAAGACATTTTCCAGGATTTGTCTAAATATCCGCTGTTTTCGGAACTAGGAGCTATCCTTACGATTGAAACCCCTGCCAGAAAATATTCAATGACAGAAATTGCCAATATTATTGAGAGTAACAACTCTAAATTTTATGGCGGATTTATCAGCTTTATGTCCGATGAAGTGATTCATGTGACCATAAAGATCAGCAATGAAAATCTGGGCTCGATAGACGCAACTTTTGACCGTTATGATTATAGAATTGTAGAAAAATTCTATTCTGATGAAAAATCTGATTTGTTTAAAGACAGGTTTGGATTTTTACAAAAATTCATAGAAATTTAAACATGAAGGCAGCCATATATTCTCAGAAAAAAGATCTTGATACTTTTTTATATTTAAGCAAATTTGTTTCAGAACTTGAAAGCAGAGGCGTAAAATCTGTTTTGTACGAGGTAATGGCGGAGGCGCTTCAGTTTTCAAAAATATTTGAAACTTTTAACAACAAGCAGGATCTTATTGATAAAGAAGTTGATCTTTTCTTCACTTTTGGTGGAGACGGAACGATCGTAAATTCTTTGACCTTTATTGAAGATCTTGAAATCCCAATTGTAGGTGTAAACACCGGAAGATTAGGATTTTTGGCAAGTTTTACCAAAGAAGAAGCCTTCAAAGAATTGGATGCCATCTTAAAAGGTGATGTAAAAACAAGCCGTCGTGCTGTTATTGAGGTAGTTTCACCAAGATCAGACGAGTTTTTTCCGTATGCTTTAAATGATGTTACGGTTTCCAGAAAAGAAACAACATCTATGGTTACGGTTGATTCATATATTAATGATGAATTTTTAAATGTATTCTGGGGAGACGGCGTTATCGTTTCTACCCCAACAGGTTCTACTGCTTATTCTTTAAGCTGTGGCGGACCCATCATTTCTCCAAACAACGAAAACTTCGTCATCACTCCTATCGCTCCTCACAATCTGAATGTGAGACCTTTAGTTGTAAATGACCGAGTAGAAATAAAATTCAAAGTTGAAAGCCGGGTGCCTCAATATTCGCTTTCTTTAGATTCAAGATTAATACATATAGAAACAGACCAGGAGATCATTATTAAAAAGGCAAGTTTCCAGATACTTTTGGTACAGCCTAATGATTTGAGCTTCTATGAAACCATCCGCCAAAAACTACTTTGGGGGCGCGATAAAAGAAATTAACAATTTATCAAAAATTCTTACCTTTACAGGAATTTTAGAAACACCTAATAATTTATATAAAAAGTAAAACATGAGCAGAATTTTCCCGGCAGGAGTTGCCACAGGTCAATTAGTTACTGATATTTTTCAGCATGCTAAAGAAAACAAATATGCATTACCTGCAGTAAACGTAATTGGTTCTAGTAATGTAAATGCTGTTATGGAAACTGCAGCAAAATTAAACTCTCCTGTTATCATTCAGTTTTCTAACGGTGGAGCTGCTTTTAACGCAGGAAAAGGATTAAGCAATGACGGTCAGAAGGCTGCTATTTTAGGATCTATTGCCGGAGCTAGACATATTCATACTCTTGCAGAAGCTTACGGAGCGACTGTAATTTTACATACAGACCACTGTGCAAAAAAATTATTGCCTTGGATCGACGGATTATTGGATGCTAGTGAAGAATTTTACAAGCAGACAGGTAAATCTCTTTACTCTTCTCACATGTTGGATCTTTCTGAAGAATCTTTAGAAGAAAACTTAGAAACCTCTGTTAAGTATTTCGAAAGAATGGCTAAAATGCAGATGACTTTAGAAGTTGAGATCGGTGTTACAGGAGGTGAAGAAGATGGTGTAGACAACTCTGATGTAGACAATTCTAAATTATATACTCAACCTGAAGATATCGCTTATACTTACGAAAAACTAAAAGCTGTTTCTGATAACTTTACGATTGCAGCAGCATTCGGTAACGTACACGGAGTTTATAAGCCTGGAAACGTGGTTCTTACACCAAAAATCCTAGACAACTCTCAGAAATTTGTTGAAGAGAAATTCGGAACTGGTAAAAAACCTGTGAATTTCGTATTCCACGGAGGTTCTGGATCTACTTTAGAAGAGATCAGAGAAGCTATCGATTACGGTGTGATTAAAATGAATATCGATACAGATCTTCAATTCGCTTACACAGAAGGGATTAGAGATTACATGGTTAACAATATTGATTATTTAAGAGCTCAAATCGGAAACCCAGAAGGAGAAGAAAAACCTAACAAAAAATTCTATGACCCAAGAGCTTGGGTAAGAAAAGGTGAAGAAACTTTCTCTACAAGATTGGTTAAAGCGTTTGAAGACTTAAATAACGTAAATACGCTTAAATAAATTATAAATAAATGCTAAAAAATGAGTAGCAAGTGATTTTTAAACCGCTTTCATTTCATCTTTTAGCATTTATCATACATCAATTATATAGATATGGCATTCGACTGGTTTAAAAGAAAAGCAAAAAACATTACGACCTCTACTGATGAAAAAAAGGATGTTCCCAAAGGTCTTTGGCACCAAACTCCGTCAGGAAAAGTAGTAGAACATGACGAACTGAAGAAAAACAATTATGTTTCTCCTGAAGACGGATTTCATGTAAGAATAGGAAGTGCAGAATTTTTTGATATCCTTTTTGACGAAGGTAAATTCACTGAACTAGATGCTAATGTTGAAAGTATAGACATCCTAAACTTCAAAGATACAAAGCCTTACGCAGACCGTTTAAAAGAGGTAAAAGCAAAAACAAAGCTTACAGACTCCATCAGAAATGGTGTAGGAACTGTAAATGGAACTAAAATGGTAGTTTCTTGTATGGATTTCGCTTTTATTGGAGGATCATTAGGTTCTGTAATGGGTGAAAAGATCAGAAGAGCAATTGATTACTGTATCGCCAACAAACTTCCTTACATGATTATTTGTCAATCAGGAGGAGCGAGAATGCAGGAAGCAACGTATTCTTTGATGCAATTGGCTAAAGTACAGGCTAAATTGGCTCAACTTTCAGAAGCAGGACTTTTATACATCGCTTACCTTTGCGACCCTACTTTTGGAGGAATTACAGCTTCTTTTGCAATGACTGCAGATATCATTATGGCTGAACCTAAAGCTTTGATCGGCTTTGCAGGACCAAGAGTAATCCGTGAGACAATCGGTAGAGACTTACCGGAAGGTTTCCAGACTTCTGAGTTCTTGCAGGAAAAAGGATTCGTTGATTTCATCGTGAAAAGAACTGAAATTAAGGAAACTGTAGCTAAAACAGTAAATTTATTAGCAGTACATGCTTAAAATTTGTAACAAATACAATACAATCTCTCTCTAATTGGGGAGAGATTTTTATTTATGAGGACTTTTAAAATATTTTTCAATACGATCCGAAGTATGAGCTTTAAAAAGATCATGCGCCTTTTATCGCTTGTTCTACCCCATCCTCTTTTTTCTTTATTAAGCTTTTATGCGACCATGCAGGCTTTCACTATTGCTCAGAAACGTTTTCCTGAAACAGCTTCCAACAACGGAATAGGAAATGCCTTCAGACACGCTCTGTGGTGTGCTTTTATCCTGATGTACTGCAGCAAAATCTCTTCACCCGAAAAAGCATTGGATTTCTGCAAAAGAATTACCGATATGCACGAAGAGTTATTCCCTAACAAGCCATTAGAAACCAAAATGGATCTTCATAACAATAAAATCGGAATGGATTATTTCATGGAATTATTACCCGGAATCCACCGCCAGTTTTTTGAAAAAGGATTTTTCATTGATTCTTTAATTGATAAAATGAAAGACGCAAAAATTCTGAAAAACCTGGATGATGATTTTGCTGGACACTTGGTTTATCTTGATGAAAAGTAGTTTTTATTTAACCATTTAGTTTGTCATTCAGAGCGTAACGAAGTGGAGCGTGGAATCTAAAAACCTATAATAGACTTCTCATTATTTCTAATCACAACGAAACGTTGAGTTTTTATACCACAGATTTCACGGATTTACACAGATGATTCTGTTTTATTTGTGAAATAATGTACGCTATTTGTTTTTAATCCCCGTCTCTTTTGTAATCTGAAGTTTTTTTGATAAGTTTAACCAATTATAATTTAATCAAATGGTTCTCAGCAGAATTTGGTCGGCTTTTATTATCGTTGCCATTGCTATTGCAAGCATAAAGTATATGTCATCAAGTCATTACAAAACCATTTTCAATGATATGGTTGTTGGAAAAGGCGGTGATACGGTACAAATCGTAACTCAGAAAATGAATACGCTTTCTCCTATTGTCCGAGACAGTTTGATAAAAAAACAGAATTTTGCTGAAAGTAGAATTCATTATAAAACAGATTCTCTGAAACAAGATGTAAAAGTGTATCGTGTTCAGGAATCGGATGGTGTTATCGGAACCTCTGAAACTGCCGTAAAAATCTGCATTGGCTTAATTGGAATCATGACCTTATTCATGGGATTCATGAGTATTGCAGAAAAAGCTGGCGGAATCAATCTTTTAAGTCGGTTAATTCAACCTTTCTTTTCAAAATTATTTCCGGAAATACCAAAAAACCACCCTGCTTTCGGGCATATGCTGATGAATTTCAGTGCTAATCTTTTAGGGTTGGATAATGCCGCCACCCCATTTGGTTTAAAAGCCATGGAAAGTCTGCAAACTTTAAATCCAAATAAAGATACCGCGAGTAATTCTCAGATCATGTTCCTATGTCTTCATGCTGGAGGAATGACTTTGATTCCGGTTTCTATCATCGCAATCAGGGCTTCTATGGGTTCTAAAACACCAACAGATATTTTTCTTCCGTGTATGATTGCCACTTTTGCAGCTACATTAGCAGCCATGATTATTGTTTCTTTATATCAGAAAATAAATCTTCTTCGTCCTGTAGTTATCGCTTATGTAGGTGGAATTTCAGCGATTATTGGACTTTTGGTTGTATACTTGGTTCAATTAAGCAAAGACGAATTAGATACCTTTAGCAAGGTTTTAAGCAACGGTTTGATTCTGTTTATATTCTTGGGAATTGTGCTTGGCGCTCTTTATAAAAAAATTAATGTGTTTGATGCTTTTATTGAAGGGGCAAAAGAAGGTTTTACGACCTGCGTCAAGATTATTCCTTATTTAGTTGGAATGTTAATCGCTATTTCTCTTCTAAGAACTTCTGGCGTTTTTGATGTCATCATCGATGGAATGAAATGGGTGGCATATACTGCCAATTTCGATCCTCGTTTTGTTGACGGACTTCCAACTGCACTAATCAAACCTTTATCCGGTTCCGGAGCCCGTGGAATGATGGTGGATACCATGACAACTTTCGGCGCAGATAGCTTCCAAGGGAAATTGGCAGCAGTTCTTCAGGGAAGCTCAGATACGACCTTTTACGTGATTGCAGTTTATTTTGGAGCTGTAGCCGTGAAGAATACTAGATATACGGTAATTGCTATGCTTTTGGCGGATTTAGTGGGAGTTATTACTGCGATTGCGTTGGCTTATTTGTTTTTTGCTTAAACCATAGCAATAGTGGATTCGAGAACCTCAGCCATCAACAATGCTCTAAATTTTTTAACAGACTTGGTGGCTGAGGTTCTCGAAGTCACCACTAAAATAAAATCTAAAATTTTAAAACTAAAATATGATCACAGATAAAGAATTCACATTACGACTCATACGTCAGTTAACTCAAGCATTGGAAAAACTGATTTTAGACAAACCTGAAGAAAGTTTAATGCAGAAAGAATTAGATTTCGAAACGCTAATGAAAGATATTTTCAAGTTTGATTTTGTTACGCTTTCAGCAAAATCAAAAGAAGAAATCATAGAAATTGTTAATGAGAGACAGGAAAGAGACCACAAAGATTATTACGAAATGCTGGGGAATCTTTTCTATTTTACAGGCAGAGGACAAAAAAACAATGACTTTTTAGACAAAGCAAAAACGTTCTACGAACTGTATCTTCAAACCAGCGGAATTTTTGCTCTTCCCGTTATCAACAGAATTAACGAAATAAAAAAAGCACTTGAATAAAGTGCTTTTGTATATTTTTAGAATGTAATTTTATAAGTTCCCGTTGAGGATGTGCTTGCTTTTTCGGCTTTCACATACTTCTTAACCCAAGATACCGCTGTAGAAGAAATACAGGAATCTGATGTTCCTCCTGATCGTCTTGCAGAGACTACATTTCCGGCTTTATCTACAGTGTAAGCAATTGTAATAGTTCCACTTGCCGTACAACTATTGGTTGGTTGTGAACCTCCTCTTCCCATTGTTCCGGGAATGTATCCGATTAACTTTCTGTCAATTCCTACTTTACTATCGCCATTTCCATCTCCGCCTAAAGGATCTCCTGCATTTCCGATTCCTTCCCCAGTTCCTTGACTTCCGGCTTTGGTTCCTCTTCCTTTAATTAAATTTCCGATGGCGGCATTTCCTTTACCGTCACCATTTCCTGTTTTGGAGTTGGCTGTTGTAGCTCCTGATTTTTTAGTATTTTTAGAAGCAGAAGTACTTGTTGCTGCTTTTTTATCAGACTTTTTTGATTCTTCTTTTTTAGGAATCGTAAGTTTTGAATTATTTCCTGTAATTACTTTCTCTTTAGCTTCAGCCTTCTTCGTTTCAGGCTGTGGTTCCGGTTTTACAACGGTTTTAGTTTCAGGAACAGGAGTTTCTACAGGTTCCGGAGTTACAACTTCTGTTGCAGCAGCTAGACTCCCCTTTTGTTCAGCAGGTTCTTCAATACCTTTTCCGTTTCTGTTGTCTCCAAAGTTCACAAGCATTGTTGTAACAACTTCATCAGGTTTTTTATCCAGCTCCGGCTTTAATTTATATAGAAAAACAAAAAGCAGGATGGCAGACCAAATAAGGATAGAAAGTATCGCACTCTTTATCCTGTCTCTGTTTTGCTCGTCTTTGTTCACTGTATAACTTCTCATTTTAAAATGATCCTTCCCGATATTTTCGGAGTTATTATTTATCTTTAACCGTCGCAATGGCAATATTGAATTTATTCTTTTCAGCAATTTCCATTACAAAAACAACATCTTTATGCATTGTATTTTCGTCTGCACGAATTGTAAAAGACTTGTTGGTTTGATTCGTTAATTTACTGACAATCACCGGTTCCAATTGATCTTTTGTTACAGGACTATCATCCACAAAATAAGATCCGTCCGGTTTAATACTTACCACCAGAGGATTCGGAATATTATCTTCTACCGCTCCCGCTTTCGGCAAATTAACCTCAATAGCGCTTTGATTGGCGGCCGATGAAGTAATCATAAAGAATATCAGCATCAGCAAGATAACATCGGTCATCGCTGCCAAACTGAATTCGGGATTCGCTTTATTTCTTCTCTGAATTTTCATCTGGAAAGATTTATAAAGGTTTATTGATAAGATCTAAAAATTCGCCAGACATATTCTGAGCCTTCAATACAAATTTATCAATTCTTGTTAAAAGAATATTGTAGAAAAAGTTAGCCGGAATTGCCACCGCAAGACCAACCGCCGTTTGTCCTAAAGCCGTATAAATACCTTCAGACAAAGTTTTCGGAGAGAAAGATCCTGATGCGTGAGATAAATTAAAGAATGCAATGATCATCCCGATAACCGTTCCCAAAAGTCCTAACATGGGAGCAATACTCGGTACTACTGCCAAAAGGTTAAGGTTTTTCTCCATATTCGCCACTTCTACCTGAGCCTGAGATTCCATCGCGCTTACAATGTCTGAAACCGGACGTCCCAATCTTGAAATTCCTTTTTCTAAAATTCTTCCTTCAGGTGAGTTTTGTCTTTTACAGTAGTCTGCTGCAGATTCTATTTTGCCTTCTTTAATAAAATCTTCAATATTATCCATGAAATTGGAATCTGTTTTTGAAGTCAGTCTTTTAATAAAGAAAAATCTTTCAAAAAACAGATATACCGAAAACACACCAAGTGCCAACACGGTAAACATTACTATTTTAGCGAAAGCTCCACCATGGAACATAATCTTCCAAAATGAAAATTCTAAATCGTCTGTTGCAACTGCTGGTGCAGTTATTTGCGCAAATAAAATCTGAGTAAGTTCCGTTAGCAGCATTAATATTAGTATTTATAAAGGTTTTAACGACAAAAGTAGTTGAATATTATTAATTGATGTCTTAAAAAATGCTTAAAAACACCTTAAATTTTGTTATTTTTTATCAACAGCAAATTTCTCTCCAAAAAACATTTGAAAAGAAATTCGATTATAAAACGATTGAAGAGAAGATTAAATTAATCTTCGTCTACTACAATCTCATCTTGTTTAAATTCGCATTTGAGTCTAAAAGGAATCGGCGTGTCCGACCCTGTGTAGAAATCATCAATGGTTCCTTTCCAGATTACCTGAAGCACATCTTCTTCGTTTTTGTCGAATTGAAGCTCATTATCATAGATAAAAGCCTCTTCATCGTCGAAAAGATCTACTTCTGTGTAGGTTTCCTCATCAGAATCATTGATTTTAATACTTTTTCCCTCTATTTCCGCTGTTTCGATAGGAAAATCGAAAATATTAAGCGAAAGCTGTGGAAAATTGTAGTGTAAAGAATCATCATCTACATGATCTAAGCTGTCATCCGTGATTATTTCAACCTCAAGAAAATGTTCTTGGTTACTGTAAACCGCCTTGCAATAAGTATTTCTAATATTGTATGTTAGCGTTTCGTCCGGATGGTAAATTTTTAAAATCCCTTTCATTATTTCTTAAAAAAGAGCTGTAATAATATGATTGTTAAACGTTTTCAGCAAAGATAAAAAATAGATTGAAAGTGGAAAATATTTTGAAAATTATTTTTCTAAAAATCCGATTTATTAATAATCGGTTTATTTCAATAATACTTACTTTTGTTTTCATAAAGATTCTGAAAATGAAAAACATTTTATCGAAAAGTATTTTAGGTTTAGGCTTAGCAGTAAGCTTAATTTCATGTAAAAAATCCGATTCTCCTTTAACGAAAGTTACTCCGACAAACATAGATTCCATTGCTTCAAATTATTACGAGCAATATTTAAAATTATATCCATTGGAAGCTACGTCACAGGGAGATCTCAGATATAATGATCAACTTCCGATCAACATCGATAAAGACTTCATTTCCGGAGAAGTAGCTTTTTATAATTCTGTTCAAAAACAATTGGATCAGGTAGATTACAAAAGTCTTTCTGATGATGATAAAGTGGTCTACGATGTTTTAGATTATACTTTAAAAGATAAAACTGAAGCCTACGCTTATCATCCTGAATATATTCCGTTTACTCAATTTGGCGGATTGCCATTAAATTTTCCTTTGTATGGAAGCGGAGAAGGAAGTCAGCCTTTTAAAACCGAAAAAGATTACGAAGACTGGTTGAAAAGAATGGACAAATTCCCTTTGTGGATGGATGCCGCGATTGAAAATTTCAAAGAAGGAATCAATAATAAAGTCGTTTTGCCTAAAAAGTTGATCGTAAAAATGATTCCTCAGATGAAAGCCGAAGAAATCACCACTCCTGATTTTGAAAAAAATATTTTCTATGGCCCAATTGAAAAATTTCCAAAAGATTTCACTCAGGCTCAAAAGGATAAATTCACAAAATTGTATCAGGATGCTATTTCTAAAAAAATAATTCCTGCTTATACAAAAATGGGCAAATTTTTAGAAACAGAATACCTGCCAAAAGGAAGAGATACAGACGGTTACAACAGCCTACCGAAAGGAAGCGACATCTACGCTTATTATGTAAAAAGCTGGACGACAACAAATAAATCTCCGGAAGACATCAATAAAATTGGACTTCAACAAGTTGCAATGCTTCGCGCTGAAATGGAAAAAGTAAAACAACAAGTCGGTTTTTCAGGAACGTTGGAAGAGTTCATCAATTTTGTAAAAACGGATCCAAAAGCGATGCCTTACAAGACTTCTAAGGACGTTTTAGCCGGATTTAACGGAATTTTAGCTAAAATAACTCCGAAGCTGAAAACGATGTTCAGTGTAACTCCGAAAACAAAATTTGAGATCAGACAGACTGAAAAATTCAGAGAAGCAAGTGCAAGCGCAGAATATATCCAAGGAACTCCTGATGGAAAAAGACCGGGAATTTTTTATGTTCCACTTCCTGATCCGTCCAAGTTCAATGTAACTTCAGGAATGGAATCGCTTTTCCTCCATGAAGCAATTCCTGGACACCATTATCAAGTTTCTCTACAACAAGAAAATACAAAACTACCGAAGTTCATGAGATTCGGTTGGTTTGGAGCTTACGGTGAAGGCTGGGCACATTATTGCGAAACTTTAGGGCCGGAATTCGGATTGTACACAGATCCTTATCAGAAAATGGGTTATTTAAGTGATCAAATGTTGAGAGCCGTAAGATTGGTTGTTGACACCGGAATTCACACCGGAAAAATGTCGAGAGAAGAAGCTATCAAATATTTCCTAAGCAATATTTCTTACGATGAAGCAGGCGCAACCGCAGAAGTTGAGAGATATATGGCAATGCCGGGACAAGCATTAGGATATAAAATCGGTTCATTGAGAATCCGTGAATTGAGAGATCAATATCAAAAACAGCTTGGAAATAAGTTTAGCTTGGCAAAATTTCATGATGAAGTTTTGAGTCAGGGTGGTCTTCCTTTGGATGTTTTGAACAGAAAAATGGAGCTTTGGGCGAAGAAGCAGAAGTAATATTTCAAAAATTTATATAATTTAGACGGAGCAATCATCAACGCTCCGTCTTTTATTTTATAAGCACAAATCATGATAAAGAGTTTTTCATTTCTACTAGTCTTCTTTTGTTTTTCATTTTTCTATTGCCAAAATAGTAAGAAATTAAATAAAATAGATTCGTTAACCTCAGCAAAAGACATCGAAGAATTTATTCAAAATGATCAAAATAAAATAAATAATTACTTAAATGTTGAAGATAAAATAAGCTATGATTGGTATTGTAAAGTAATTGCAGATAGTCTTAATTTAAAACAAAACTGGGGGAAAGCAGATTTTGACAATAATGGACTTACAGATCTTTTGGTAACCGGCAGTACATCAGAAGGGCATAAAACAATATATATTTTAGACAAAGGAGATCATTTTGAATCTAAAAATATTAGTAAAGGAAAACTTTATGAGCAATGTTCATTTTCTTCAGTAAAAGATAATAAAATAGAATACCAAAGTGTAAAAATTCTCAGCAGACAAGGATATCTAAGCAATTTGACTAAAGAAAATCTAGTTTATAAGTTTGGTGGATTTATTGAAGAAAATACAAACACCAAAAGACACAATATTTTAGAAATAGAATTTGAAACTTCAGGCTCATACCGGATTAACTACTTTTTAAAAATGGAAATAGTATCCAACAGAGACATAACGTGGGTTACCAAAGACGATGGTCTTTTAAGAGCAGGTGTTTACACATCAAAACTTTCACAGGAAAAATTTAAAGAAATCGTAGATTTACTGAATTATATTGATTTTGAAAATCTTGCAGATGAATACGAAGTTGGTTATTCTGACGCTGCAACTACACGTCTTAAAGTAACTTATGACAATTTAAAAGTAAAAAGCATAAGAGATTACGGAGGCATGGGTACAAGAGGACTACGAAAACTTTATGATAAATTAATTGATTTGAAAGCAAATCAAGAATGGATAAAACTATAAAAATGATCACAGAAAGCCTAAAATCTCTTTACACAAGAGACTTGAGTAAATTAAAAACAGAAATTGAAGCTTATCAAAACGAAGATTCAATATGGAAAATAGATAATAATATTGCAAATTCTGCAGGAAACCTTTGTCTTCACTTGGTTGGAAATCTTAACGCTTTTATCGGCGCTGAATTAGGAAATACAGGATATATCAGACATCGGGATTTAGAATTTTCATTAAAAAACATTCCTCGAGCTGAGTTAATTAAGCAAATCGAAGCTACTCTGGAAGTTGTTGAAACTTCTTTTGATAAGTTAACTGAAGATGATCTGAAAAAAGAATATCCTCTTGAACCTTTAGGATACAAAATGACAACCGAATATTTTCTGATTCATTTGTTTGGGCATTTGAGTTATCATTTGGGGCAGATTAATTATCATAGAAGATTGCTTGACAACTAAAAATATATTTTCAATAGTAAAAACAACCTTTTTCAGGGTTGTTTTTTATTTCTCAAACATCATTTTCGTAATAAAATCTTTCTCTCCCTTCCCTCTTGCAGGAGAATATTCTCGTCCGTAGAAAATAATTTGCAGATGGAGTTTATTCCAAACCTCTTCCTTCCAAATATTCTTTGCGTCTCGTTCCGTTTCTACGACGTTTTTTCCTGAAGTCAGCTTCCATTGCGTCATCAGTCTGTGAATGTGTGTATCGACAGGAAAAGCAGGAAATCCGAAGCCCTGGCTCATCACCACAGAAGCTGTTTTATGACCAACTCCTGCCAATTCTTCCAATTCTTGGTAAGTTTGTGGAACAATACTGTTGTGCTTTTCTACCAATACTTCTGCCATTTTTTTCAGATTCTTAGCTTTAGTATTGGACAGTCCGATTTCTTTGATTAATTCTTTAATTTCAGAAACCTCCAATTTTGCCATTTTTTCAGGCGTATCTGCAACGGCAAATAATTGAGGGGTAACCTGATTCACTTTTTTATCGGTCGTCTGCGCAGAAAGCGCCACCGCAACCATCAACGTATAAGCATCAGTATGCTCCAACGGAATAGGAACTTCCGGATATAATTTCTCTAATTCGAGTTGAACAAGCTCGGCTCTTTGCTTTTTTGTCATTTAACCATTAAATTTGAACAAAATTAAATCATTATGTTGAAAGTTGGAGACAAATTACCTGAATTTGAAGGAATAAATCAAGAGGGAGAAACGGTAAGTTCATCAAAATTAATTGGGAAAAAGTTGGTTATTTTCTTTTATCCTCAAGCGAATACTCCAACCTGTACGGTGGAAGCCTGTAATTTGAGTGATAATTATTCTCAATTGGAAAAAGCAGGATTTCAGTTATTGGGAATAAGTGGTGATTCTGTAAAAAAACAGAAAAATTTTCACAGCAAATTTGCTTTTCCTTATGATCTTATTGCCGATGAAAACCGTGATATCATTGAAAAATTCGGTGTTTGGCAGGAAAAGAAAACATTTGGAAAAACCTACATGGGAATTGTAAGAACGACTTTTATTTTTGATGAAAAAGGTGTTTGTGAAAGAGTAATTGAAAAAGTGACTTCGAAAACGGCTGCTGAACAGATTTTGGAAGGATAAATTTTAAACACGAATGACATTAATATTTTCACGAATGGCACAAATCATTAGTGATATTCGTGAAAATATTTGTGCTTCTTGTGTTTTTTATTCCGTTTCGAAATACATCAACTCTTCATCTTCGTTGGGAAGAGTTACATGATTTTTGAATTTTAATCCTAATTTTTCTATTAATTTTTGAGAAGAAAAATTGTCTTTTGAAGTAATTGCCGAAATCTTTTTTAACCCAAAATCATCCATTCCGATGGATTTTACTTTTTGAGCGGCTTCATAAGCGTAACCTTTACCTTCAAATTCTTCCAAGAGAGAAAATCCTATATCTACGATGTCTAAACCTTCTCTTTCGAAGATTCCTACTCCACCTATTTTTTGATTTTTATCTTTAGTGACAACCAAATAATTTCCGAAACCTAACCTTTCAATTTGCGGAAGAAATCTATTTTTGATATAGTTTTCAGCATCAGAAACGGTTTTAAGATGACGGTCTCCGATATATTGTATGAATTTTGGCCTGTTGTATAATTCGAAAATGAACGCTCCATCCTCCAATGACATTGGACGAAGAATGAGTCTTTCTGTTTCGTAGACGTTATTTTCGCTTGGTTGATTTGACTGGTTTTTTAGGCTCATCTTTTGGTTCTTCCTTTTTTTCGATTTTCATAAGCCTTGGATTATTCGCACATTTTTTATTGTAAAGTTCAATATAAGCTCCATTGTCTTTTACATTGGTAATGGCTCCTGTAGACTTATTGATCGTTAATGTATAATGTTTTTTCTGGTAAGGACATTCTTGTGAAGTAAGCTTTCCGAGGTCTAAATAGTAGTTAGAAGCATCTTCATAATAATTCGCTGCAACATCTTTGAATTCCTCATCTACAAGATATCCCTCAATCGTTGCTGCAATGGCAGCTTCCTGAATATTATCAACCGTTCCTATAAATGTTTTTAAACCACTAAGATCAGTAACATAATTTATTTTTCCGCCCGAAGAATAGGCGATATAATAGAAGCTGTCTTCATCCGGAAACAGATCAAATCCGGAAAATTGTGGTGTATAATCTTGCTTAGACCCAGAAATACTAATCTCCTGATCTTTTGCGTATGTATTATAAACCAACACCCAAGAATCTATTTTACCGTTTGGTATAATTCCTTTTAAAATATTAGGAATACTGCTAAACTTTTTCTTTTCCTGAGCATACGCAAGCGCTCCTAAAAGAAAGAAAATCAATAAAATAAGTTTGGATGTATTTTTAATCATAATTCAAAACGTGGCAGAAATTATGCCATTTTTTAAATGAATTTTTCTCCTTTTTTTAAATTTTTAAGATCAAGAACGTAATCTTTTATTAATTGATCATGATCTCTTGGGCAAATCAGTAAGACTTTCTCTGTATCTACAACGATAAAATCTTTCAATCCGTCAATAACAATTGCTTTATTGCTATTTTTTACATGAATGATGTTTCCTTCTGTATTGTAAGTCAGAATGTGCTTTTGCTTTACAGCATTTTCATTTTCGTCTTTTTCAGCATTTTCATAAACGGATGTCCATGTTCCTAAGTCGCTCCAACCAAGGTCAGACGGAATTACATAAACGTTTTTAGCTTTTTCTAAAATTCCGTTATCAATAGAAATTTTCTGAACTTTCGGATAAATAATTTCAATACAGCTTTTTTCACTGTCTGCATTGTATTCACAAGCCATAAA
>Ga0302167_10000186_pt1 | contig 32959 bp, 31 predicted proteins | sample I_Fen_N1_1_FD_193496 | JGI IMG/M metagenome (GOLD analysis project Ga0302167, IMG submission 193496) | Peat permafrost microbial communities from Stordalen Mire near Abisko, Sweden - I_Fen_N1_1 | ecosystem: Environmental > Terrestrial > Soil > Wetlands > Permafrost | place: Sweden: Abisko... | reverse complement strand
CGGCCTGCAAGCCGCCCAGCAATGAGCCGGCGATCAACAGCGCGGAGCACAGCCAGCGCAAGGACCGTGGGAGAGCGAAACGTGCCAGCAATGCAGTCATTCCGAAGGGCGATTGGAAATCGATTGATGGTGCAGCCTGGCCCGGCAAAAAACAATGGCACGATGCGATCACTGCGGGCGCGCTACACTTGAATCAGTGGCCAGGACGCTCCGGTATCAGTGGAGAGGTCGGGGAGGAGTCTTTATGGATCAGTCCCACCTGGGAAATCTATGAGCGTTGGTGCTACGTGATGGTGGTGAGCGCGCTCAAGCAGATGTTGCCTCATTTCGAGTGGAAGTGCAGTCGCTTCAAAACCACTGATCGCGTGCTGTGGCGCGCCAAGCATGAGGGGGTAACGCTTGATATTTGGCTGCAGATTGTATGCCCGGCAGTCGACAAAAGGCCTTACAACGACTTTTCGAGTCTGTCTCGACGTCGAGTTCCTGACATAGTCATCACCCTATCGGATGTAGCAGGCCCACGGCGTTTTATCGTCTTGGACGCCAAGTACCGCTCAAGTCGTTTCGGTGTGCTGGACGGGATGGAGTCAGCGCATTTGTACCATGACAGCTTACGCTGGCTGGGGCGTAAGCCGGATGCTGCTTTGCTTGTGATTCCGCGGGGCGGGGCGGTACGACAGCTGGAGGATATTGACTTCCAGCAACAGCATGGCGTAGGTGTCATTGTTATGGGGACACAATTGGATGCAGAAGCCGTGGATAAATATCTGGTTGAAATGCTTGGTATTTTTATGAGTTGAATACAACGCTACAAGTTCGGTGACCAACAGATGTGAGAGGTGGTGCGTGCATCTAACGGATTGCTCGACTGTTAGAATTAGGTCAGCTAAACATCATCCACGAGAAATCACATGAACCCAGAATTGACTGAGGAAGAGATGCGCCGAGCGCTCTTCGGCAGCCCCACGCCATTAGAGCAAATCAGTTTCACGCCAGTAGAAGCGCCCAAGCCGGATTTCGCGCCCGCTCAACCAGTGAACTTGCACCAGAAAGAGAAGGTCGCTAAGGCGTTCACGCCACGATTGAAGGTAACCCTGCGCATTGGCAATGAATTTGAAGGCAAAACATACGAGATGATCCACGAAGCGGATACCTTGAGCACCCTCCTGGCAGAGCAGGAAGCGGTCAGAGTAGCCAAGAAGAAATATCGATACGTGGAAGTGGTATCGGTTAAATCAATGTAAAAGGGCTTTCCGGCTTTTTCGCACTGGAACGACTGGTTCACTTAATGAAGACCCTAATGGCGTCTACACCGCTCAACCAATTCCCGGTTGAAATGTTCGGGGTATCCGCCAGTATGGTCCGAGGCCCGATTCGTCAGGAGCTTTACAGAACATGGATGCTCAGACCAATGAGAATCTGCTCGACCTGATCAATAGCCAGGGCGAGACTCTAGTACCCTATCGCGAAGGCTGTACCTTCTTCCCGCCACTTGAATTCGTATTCGATGTGCTTGGCATGCCTGAGTTGCCCAAGCAACGCTATGAGCAAAATCATCAGCCTGGCTGGTTGACCTGGAAGACCTTCAGCAAATGGATGAGCAAACTGCCTGCTGCCATGCAGTTGCGGCCCAGCCAGCTCCTGAAAATCACGAAAATGCTTGCGTCAGACCCTAGCTGCCATGGGCTGATACAAGACTCCTTGCATAAGGACGCACTCTGGAAGCCTTACACTCAATGGCTTGTCCTTGTTCACCACACTTTCCAGAGTGAAATTTGCAGCGCTCACTGGTCTGGGCTGCTGGAAGCGGAATGGCAGTTGATGTGCAAGATTCTCCCAGCGGCGCCGACTAACCGGGCCAAGCTTGAAGCGCTGGCCAATAGCTCGCTGATGCTCACGCTGGGTGCTCCAGGCTCCCGCGAGCGGATGCTGCAACTGCTGGCTTGTGAACCCGATCCAGACAAGGTGCTGGCCAGCTCTGACTTTATCAATTACCGGCTCGCGGACCTTGCTAGCTTCCTGTTTCGTTTCGCCGCCTGGTACATAGTGGACGGCAGCTTGGCCCAATGGGGGCAAGCGGTTCGGGAGGGGAAACAGAACGAAATGCTGTTCGAGGCGCTGCTTCCGGTGAGGCAGGAAGCGGGCGGCTGGTCGAATGCAGTAGAGTCCTGCCTGAAATATTTCGCATATCTCTGCCGCTGCCCAGCCGACGATACCCTTTCATCCTCCTTGGGACGAATCTGGGCCGAGCACGACTACGCGCAGAAGAAATTCCCCGAGGTTGCCTCCCGGCAACACTCGCTGCGAGACTGGCTCTCTGGCGAGAAAGGGCGCCCCAAGCGCGAGAGTGTGCTGTCGTTCGCCACGGCGGTCGCACACAAGGCGGCGCATATGCGTGGGCTGACTGCAAGCAAAGCCCAGGCTGAGATCATTGGCTTGGTTTACCGCTTCCATTTCGCGGAGACCAGTCGGTATGTGCTGGGTGAAATGCAAAAGAGAAGTTTCCCAGAGGCGCTAATCGAGGCGGTTTTTTCTTCCTATGTAGAGGAATACCGCAAGGCTCGAAAGTTGCTAGGCCAGCCACTGGTTTGATCGGAAAGAGCCGAATCGGTGTCGACCCTTCCCGTTGCACATCAGTCTTAATCGTCTGCTAGCTGGACTTCCCAGTCCTCCGGGCGCTCATCTTCGCCGCGGGAACTCCAGTAGGCGTCGTTATTAGGATTCAGCTGGTCGGAGCGGTTGTCGTCGTCATGCTTTGCCATGGGGCATTCCTCTTGAGTGAAAGATGATGATTTGGAGAGCGAGGCCATCATGCGTCAGGTGACGGAAATACCAGAGGAATTGGACGGGAAGAAAGTAATGACCTCAACCGCTCTCAGCTGCTGCGTAACTGCATGGACTTGGCCACCCACGCAAGACGTGTTGCCCGGACGCATACGTTTGATGCACTCCCAAGCAGATAGATCGTCTCGTTCATGGAGTTAAACTCTTCGATCGACAGCAGCATCACTACACGAATCCTCCTTAAAGTTTTCAGCGTAGCAGCAGGGAATGGGGATTGATCTCGGTCGGCAGGACGCCGGAGGAGGGCGCCGCTGCACGCAGCCGCGAAACTGGGTTGTCTCGTTTTCATGGGGCTGTAGTGCGGCCTCTATACTTCGATAACACAGAAAACCTAGCACTAGGTGCTGATGGTCTAATATTCACATAGTTTTTACCTAGGTACTATTGAGAGAGACCTGACTGTATTAGGTCCTGGAGGATAAATTTTTGAGTACGCAAGCGAAAAGTTCAGGATTCAGGATTTTCACAGTAGTGATAACGACCATTTTTTCGCTTGTTTTATTGATAGGCGGGATATGGCTGGCATCATTGGGTGGTTCTTTGTATTACATCATCGCCGGCATTGTGCTGCTCATTTGTGCGGTCTTGCTTTGGCGACGATCCGCAGCGGCGATCTGGCTTTACGGGGTGCTGATGCTGGCGACCGCCTTATGGGGGCTATGGGAGGCCGGCTCGGATTTCTGGGCATTAGTACCTCGTTTCGATATTCTCGGCCTCCTGGGCATCTGGCTGCTGATTCCGGCAGTGACGCGCGGCATCGATGCGCGTTTGAAAGCCAGCAAAATGTTTTTGTCAGCCACGCTGGCTTTCGCGATCGCTGTTTTGGTCTACTCGATCTTCAACGACCCTCAGGAGATCAACGGCAGTCTGACTGCGGCCCAACCTGCGCAAGCCCAACCGGTTGACGGTATTGCCCCAGCCGACTGGCCTGCCTATGGCAGAAGCCAGGCAGGAACCCGTTATTCGCCACTTAACCAGATCAACGACAGTAATGTGAAAGACCTCGAGGTCGCGTGGACTTTCCACAGTGGTGAGTTCAAAACTGAAAATGACTCGGGTGAAACCACTAACGAAGTGACGCCGATTAAGATCGGCGACAACATGTATATCTGCACTACCCACCAAATACTAGTGGCGCTTGATCCTGCGACCGGTAAGGAGAAGTGGAGATTCGATCCGCAACTCATATCCGACCCCTCCTTTCAGCATCTAACTTGCCGTGGTGTTGCGTATTACGACCAGGCCAACACGGAGGAATTTGCTACCAGCTTGAAAGGTGTCGCCCAGGTCCAAACCAACTGTCCGCGTAAAGTGCTGCTCCCGGTCAACGATGGTCGTCTGTTCGCAATCAATGCCGACAATGGCGCGCGCTGTTCAGACTTCGCGGAAAATGGCGAGCTGGACCTCAAAAAAATGCAGCCCTATACCTATCCGGGCGGTTTGATGCCGACGTCTCCACCTGTGGTGACTGGCACAACTATTGTGATCGGCGGCTCTACCACCGATAACTTTTCCGTACATGAGCCTTCTGGCGCCATTCGCGGTTACGACGTCAACAGCGGTGCTTTGAAATGGGTGTTCGATACCGGCGCAGAGGATCCAAACGCAATTCCTGGCCCTGGCCAGACACTGGTCAACAACTCGCCTAACGCTTGGCCTCCACTGGCTTACGATGCCAAGATCGATATGGTCTACATCCCGACAGGTAACCCTACTCCTGACATCTGGGGCGGCAACCGTACCCCTGTGATGGAGCGTTATGCTAGTGCGATTGTGGCGTTGAATGCTTCAACAGGTAAGTTGGCGTGGAGCTTCCAGACTACCCACCATGATCTGTGGGATATGGACGTACCGTCGCAACCGACCTTGGCGGATGTGAAAACTCCGGCTGGTGACACCGTTCCTGCGGTGTATGTGCCTACTAAAGCGGGCAACATGTTCGTTTTCGATCGTCGTGACGGCAAGCCGATCGTACCTATCACTGAAATGCCAGTGCCTGCGGGTGAAGCAGCTCCTGGCGACTGGGTCAGTCCGACACAGCCCCGTTCCGCACTGAACCTTACCCCGATCCAGACATTGACCGACAAGAACATGTGGGGCGCCACAATGTTTGACCAGTTGATGTGTCGGGTGATCTTCAAGCGGCTCAACTATAACGGCCAGTACACGCCTCCTTCAGAAAATGGCACGCTGGTTTTCCCAGGTAATCTCGGTGTATTTGAATGGGGCGGTATTTCGGTCAACTCTGATCGCCAGATAGCGCTAATGAATCCGATGGCGCTGCCTTTCGTATCCAAACTGATTCCACGTGGGCCCAATAACCCGCTGTGGCCTAAAGAAGGAGCGACCGGATCTGGCACTGAAATGGGCATTCAACCTCAGTATGGCGTGCCGTATGGGGTTGAGATCAATGCATTTCTCTCGCCGTTGGGGCTGCCCTGCAAAGCGCCTGCATGGGGTTACGTTGCCGGTGTGGATCTGAAAACCCACGAGGTCGTGTGGCGTAAGCGTATAGGTACGGTGCGGGACAGCCTTAAGGGTATCCAGTTGCCGCCGATGAAGATTGGCGTGCCAATGTTGGGCGGCCCGATTTCGACTGCCGGCAACCTCATGTTTATCGCGGGCACTCAGGACAACTACCTGCGCGCCTATGACGTCACCAATGGCGATCTGCTTTGGCAGGCCCGTTTGCCCGCTGGTGGTCAGGCGACACCGATGACCTATGAGTCGAATGGTAAACAGTACGTTGTGATCATGGCCGGCGGCCATGGCTCGTTCGGTACGAAGATGGGCGACTCGCTGATCGCTTACGCGCTGCCCGATTCTAAAGGGAAATGATGTAGGCCCAATCGCTGATAAAAACTAGAGACCTCTGGGTGGCCAGTTGTGTGGACTGAGCTGGCTACTTTGGGGTCTTCTAGTTGGAGTCACGATAATCTTCATTGCTCTGTCCCGCATGCAGAAGTTGAGTAAGGCAAAAGACAGCTCGATGGTGCGCGAAAATTTGATCGCACAACTGGCGAACATGCAGATCCATCCGAGCGTTCGGAGGGCACAAGAAAAGGTTTACTGAGTTTACACGGCTGGGTGTACGACATTGAAACCGGTTCGATTGATGCGCTGGATGCCGATAACAGGTACTTCAAGTCTTTGGCGAAACATCCAACAACTTCTGCTGTGCCCTACCTGTAAATAGGTTGCCGGTTGATATGCCTAAAATTTGAGGCGTTTACATCCTATTTGGGGGTAATTCACCTCCTAATGGGGCTCATTTTAAGGCTTGGAGGTTAGGAGCGATTCACGGTAAGCGGCCAGCGAAGACACCTTGCACAGATCAGGCAGGCATCCATTGATGCGGCAGCAGTTGCTCGATCTCGCTGGCTCGCTGCGTCGGCAGCCGCGTGAGCACATCCTTGAGATAAGCATACGGGTCATGCCCATTGATGCGCGCCGACTGGATCAGGCTCATGATCGCCGCCGCCCGCTTGCCGCTGCGCAGCGACCCAGCAAATAACCAGTTCAACCGGCCAAGCGCCCACGGCCGGATCAAGTTCTCGATCTGGTTGTTGTCGATGGGCACAGCACCATCCTCCAGGTAGCGCGTCAGCGCTACCCAGCGTTTAAGGCTGTAATCCAGGGCCTTGGCCCGGCGGTTGGCAAAGAGGTAAGCGCAGTGCGGCTTCGCCGCACCGAACACCGCGACCACTCTGGCCAATGCAGTCTCGTGCCGGCACGCATCTCCATGGGCTCGGTAGCGAGCCAGATGGCATCGACGCGAATCATTGGACCAGGCCACGAATAAGACACGCGCAGCCGTCCGGATCCGAGGCTGGCCATTTAACGTTGATGGATTTATCGCCCAGAGGCAGCGAGATGATCACCATCTCTTCTGTTGCTCGCCTTATGGTGGTCGTTGGCGTGCTGTATTTGTCGGTTTTGCAGCAGTTTGATACGTCCGGTATGGCCGAATTCTGCCGCTGCTGACCGGCAGCTTTGGGTGAATTTGTAGAACATTAATCGAGCGTTGACTGGCCGGTCTCTTTCCGACTAGCGGATCTAGTGATCCCGCAGCAAATAGTATTACTATTTAACGGATAAAAATTTTATGGGTAGGGACGCTTGTGAAAGAAAACGAAAATTCACTCGGCTTTAAGACATGGCAATGTGAGTTTCTGCAAAGCCATGTCTTGGATGAGCAGGACTATGATCGCGCGTTTTCCGCCGCCGAAAGGCTCAAGTTTCGCGGTGGGGTAACTGATGGAGAGTGGCTAGAAATGGTCTGGCTAGCTAATGCGGCTTTCTGTCGTAGCGGTATGTAAAAAAAAGACCGTGCTAGACGGGCAAAAGGAATGTGTATAACTAGTGTGCTGTTCTCGAAATAATTTACCCATGAGCCTGTGAGACCATTGCCACACGGGCGCGTTGAATTTTGTTCAGGATCTCTTCGCCTTTGGCGTTCCAGGCATACTGAGTCAGTTGCGCATTGCGCAGTGGCCAGGAATGTGGTCATCGAGGTTTCCAGCTCGCGCACGGAACTGAAGCTGCCATCACGCAAATACACCGTAATGTCCCGAAAAAAGCGTTCAACCATGTTCATCCACGAGCTGATCGTCGGGGTGAAATGCATATGAAAGCGTTTATGTTTTTCTAGCCACGCCTTCACTTTTGGATACTTGTGCGTGGCGTAGTTGTCGACGATCAAATGCAGCTGAAGATGCTTGGGTGTTGGCGCTGATGTGAATTTGACCCAGGATGCCGGAAATCGGTCCACACAGCGCCTTCGCCGACCGCTAATATGGCCGCTACGCATATCCGACCGGGTGGATAGACGCCCAGGTGCAGATTTTTGATGTCTTGTGCAGCACCTCAACGCTCAGGCCGCTATTCGTCAGTAGAGCACCAACGATTTCGTCCTCTCTGCTTGGCCAGGTATAGCAACGCGTCCGCTGACTTAATCAGAGAGGCCGGCGTCACGTCTTCAATGCTCGGTTGGCATGAGGTCATCCCAGCGCTGGCTGTGACATGCCCCAGAGGATGCTCGGAATGTTCTATGGGCAGAGATCGAATAGCATCAAATATCCTTTGCACGACCATGGTGGCGCCCATTCTGTCGGTATTGGGCAGCAGCACGGTAAATTCTTCTCCACCATATCTGACGGCCAGGTCGCCGGGCCGTTCAACGGCCTGTCGAATCGCACTCGCAACCTGTCGCAGGCAGTCATCCCCAGCGGCATGTCCGTATCTGTCGTTGAAGCGTTTGAAGTAGTCAATATCGAGCATGATCAAAGCCAGAGAAGACCCCTGGCGTTTGGCCAAACGAATCTCATCTATTAGCGCAATATCCAAATGCCTTCGATTCCCAAGCTCTGTAAGGCTGTCTGTTAGGGCCATTTCTCGCATGGCTTGGTGGGCCTTGCGAACCTCCTTCTCCATCGCCACTCTCTGACGCAGTTGACTCAGTACAATCAGTCCAAAGACCACGAGAACAGCGATCAACATCACAAGCACCAACCCTGTTTTTAGAAGGTCGCGGCGCCAAGGCGCAGTGATGGATTCACGAGACAGACCAGCCTCAACTACCAGCGGATAGGTGGTCAATGCTCGGTAGCCGTACAGACGCTCAGTGTCGTCTGTGATGGCTTTGACTTCCGCTACGCCCACGTTTGATGTCGGCAAGTAGCTCGTGAAAATCTCGCTGTCCGCCAAGCTTTTTCCAATCACTGACGCAATGAATGGCCGCCGCGCCAAGATGGTCCCGCTGCGCATGGCCAATACCAGCGCGCCCTTGTTATCGATTTTGAAGTCGCCGTAATAATCGACGAAGTAGCTGACGTTAATCGTCCCCAGCAGCACGCCAGCGAAAGAACCATCGGGATTGTTTAGGCGACGGGAGATCGGAATAATCAAATCGTTGGTGGATCGGCTTTTGATCACCTGCCCGATGTGAACGTCTCGACTATCATCGGTGAGGTGATACTGAAAATAATCGCGGTCGGCGTTGTTCCTGGCCGTTGAGGTGACATCCTTGTCGGTGACGATCCATTGCCCGTCAGGGCCGTAAATGAACAGGCCATGCAGTTGCGGCATAATTTTGGATTGCTGAGCCAGCAAATTGTGAATGCGAGGGATGTTGATGTTCTGAAATCCGTCGCCCTCCAGCCGCTCACTTAGTATCGCAGTCAATATGTCTACTTGCCGTATGACATCTTCCGCATGTTGAGCCGTCGCACGGGTAAGATTCGATACTGAGTCGCGCGCAGACGCATAGGCCGAACGATAGTCACGCCATATCCGCCAACCCTCGACCGCGATGAACGCCACAATCACCACCAGCATAAAGCTCATTGTGAGTCTGAATGTCGCTCCAGCGCGCACAGCTTTCGGAGAGAAAGCTTCAGTGGCATTGTCAACCGTCGGCTCTGGCTTTTCGCGTTCATGCATGGAGACTTCCTTAGGTAAGATTCGCCTTTCGCAAGCCAGATGGGCGGGACGATTTTTTTCCGTATTACTACAGACAGCACAATTTACAGCGAGTGTCGCCTGTCATTAATAGAACAAGACTGTCCAATGTCAGGAGTCGATTGCACTTCTGAAGACATCCAGCAACCCAAGTGCCATCTTCACTGACCACGCTCGGCAAACATGCTCACTTCCTGCACCGCTTTGCTTGCTCCATCGCGAATCTGCTGGATCACCGCACCAGTCTGATCCGATAAGTCGACGCCTTTAATCACCCGTTCACGGGTGCCGTCCATACTCTTGATTGCTAGCTGAGTTTCGTTCTGGATCATGTTAACCATCACGGAAATCTCCATCGTCGAGCCGCTGGTACGTGTGGCCAACTGCCGGACTTCATCGGCCACCACCGCAAATCCGCGACCCTGCTTGCCCGCTCGGGCGGCTTCGATGGCAGCGTTCAAAGCCAGCAGGTTGGTCTGATCGGCAATTCCGCGAATGGTCTTGACGATAGTGGTGATCTGCTCAGAGCACTCTCCGAGCCTGGCAATGATGACTGACGAATCCTCGATATTAGCCGCGATTTCCAGCATTTCGCTCCCCGATTACTGGATCACTACCGTGCCGTGTTCGGCAGCTTTACGCGTCTCGACCGAGATGTGATAAGCCTGGCTAGCGCTCTGAGCGTCCTGCTCATACCGCTCCACCATCGCAGTAACGTCGGAGGCAAACTTCACCACTTTGCATAACCGCCCGCTGGCGTCATACACCGGGTTGTAATTGGCTTCCAGCCACAGGGTTTGCCCGCGCTTACCTACCCGTTCAAATTGCCCGTTGAAAAACTCGCCTTGATTCAGGCGTCGCCAAAAGTCCTGGTATTGGCTGCTGTTGGCCAGTGCGGGCTTGCAGAACAGTCGATGATGCTTGCCTTTGAGCTCAGCCAGACTGTAGCCGACCAGATTCAAGAAGTTCTGGTTGGCGTCAACAATACTGCCGTCCAGATTGAACTCGATAATGCCCATGACCCGGTCGAGGGCCTGCAACTTGCCTTGGGCTTCACTCTCGTGCTGTACCTTCAGGGTGACGTCCAGCGCATATTTGATTACCTTAACCACATTGCCAAGCTCGTCCTTGGCCGGGTTGTAGCTGGCTTCAAGCCAAATAGGATGACCATTAGCAGCCACTCGCTCAAAGGTTCCCGATTCGAATTGACCGCTCTTGAGGCGTCGCCAGAAATCTTGGTATTCGCTGCTACGAGCGTAATCTGGCAGGCAGAACTGATGGTGCGGCTGGCCGAGCACTTGCTCCGAGCGATACCCCATGGTCTTGAGAAAGTTATCATTGGCCAGTAGGACGATGCCATTTAGGTCGAATTCGATTACCGCCATGGAACGGTTGATGGCTTCGAGCAGACTGGCTTGCTGGGCGATGGTTTGTTGCAGCTCCGTAATATTTTTTTTGTAGCCGTTAAACAGCATGATGTCAGTAGCCCTGATAGAGGAAGGATCCGGGGAATTTCTCTTTATTTTTATTTTTCTCATTGCGGCCATTGGCCATTATCCATGAGGTACGATGCAAGACTGCGTGATGTAGTACGTTAGTTCAACAAATTACGCGCAGACTAAGCGCTGCACGCGACGTTTCCCCACAAATAACCCCGCCGAATAGGCACGATACTGTTCACATAAGGATTGTTGACTAATCTACGAACGTTCATCGACACCATCTCGACCGATTCGGTCACGCTTCTGGACACGGGTTTCTTCAGCGTGGAACTGCTGCTGAGTATTCAGAATGGCGCGAATAAACGTCATTGGTGTTGGTGCCGACGCCGAATTGACCGACTGCGAATAACGGCGTTTATGGTAAATCTGGCCAGGAATGACCGCGCCTATTTCGGCTCGCGTCCATGTCCTGGCTGATTTCGACTCAGGCTGTGTGAAAACGCGTGCACTGTTTTCACGTTTAAGTTGCAACGTAAAATCTGTCAGCGCTTTGGTCTATGCGGATGTAGGCTGCGCTTATAAAACTAGGCGCAACTCACTTAACTGCTGCTGGAGCACGGCTGCCTACCAGTCGACCGGCCAACATGAATGCTATCGGTGACACTACCATGGAAAAGCTGAAAGCTACGGGCCAGGCAATCACTAACGAGCTGATCCAAGCGTCCACCATTGCGGTCGTCAGACCGAGATGAAGCATGGCGAAAAATCCGGTCATTAGGAAGGCCATCATCCCGGAGATGAAAACCTGGGCGGTGATTATTACTTTCTTGCTATGCATGCAGATGTTCCTTTATTAGAACGGGGTGAGCATGGGCAGCAAAAATCACCACCCACAGCATCACCCCCAAATTTACTAGGGAGATGCCGTGGGTTCTGAATTCAGACTTTCTCGTAGGATACGAGGGACGGAATAACCACACCGTCCAATAATTTTTCGACGTGCGAATCGTAAGTGCCACCCCGCAGCAGGTCAAGGGTAGCGTTACCGGTTGCCAAGTCGGCAAATTTTGATCCGCTCTTTCGTAGATAGATCGAAATGCCGCTTTTGCTATGGAGGCTGCCATGGTAATAACGGCCGCTTTTGGCCCAGAGTGTGTAAAAACGCGTCGCCAAAATTGAAGTGCGCGCATCTACGTTAAATCTGAAATTTATCGGCACACCAGCAGATGTGGATTTTGCGTAGAAGTGCCAGTGCGCATAAAACAGCATTTCGGACGGGCCCTCGACCAGCATAACCGCCGAGGCAAAAAACGCTTCCGCAGGAAGGATACTGATTCGGTAGCCAAGCCCTGTCCATGCATTGTCAATGCAGGCAGAGCATCCCTGGCTGGCGGCACGAGACGCGCCGTTGTCTCGTAGCAGCCGGACAATAGAGTTGGGCCGATAGCTTGCCGCGATCTGTGGAGAGTGCGAGGTCACAATGGTCTGGCCGGGCAGCGCACTGATGAGATAGCTCGCCAGTTTACGCTGCTGATGAGGGTGCAGATGAGCTTCAGGCTCTTCAACGCAATAGATCACTACCTCGCTATTCTGATCGTGCTCAAGCACGCTTTTGGCTTTCCACAAGGCGAGCAAAATCTGGTTATTACGACCGTCGCCACCGAGCATCACCCGCGAACCGTTGGTACTTGCCCCCAACTCCAACTGCTCGATGAATTGCTCGATGCCGATCGCCCCGGTATCTAGAGACACGTTATACCCAGCATGATGGTGGGAGAGCGCCTTCAATTCATCGTTGAGGTCTTTCGTCGCTTCAGCTACGTAGTGCAGGCTCCTGACCCCATCGTTTACAGACTTCAGTAGCTCATTGAGCGCCTGCAATTGTTGAGTGTCGGCCTCTGTCTCTGGCTGGCTGCGAGCGGCCTGAGCGAGGCGCAGCAAATGCCGTTTCTCCGAGCGGATGTATCGCACAAGGTCACGCTGAGAATGGATGTACTTCAGATGCAGGTACTTAAGATAGAAGCGGCTGGGAATAACCTCCAGCGCATCGACATCATGGCCGGCAGCGATCTCATAGCGGTAATCCGGGCTTTACCCTCGAAACTCAAGGAAAAAACACCCATTGGCACTGACATGCCCCTTGAGCTGAGAGAGCACGGCATCCTGAGTCACCTCGGAGAAGGCAATACGGATAGAAAAAGAGTCAGCCTGCGTGCCGTCTTGAGCGCAATGGAAGTCATGCGTCGACGGTTCGATATCGGCGTCCGACAAACTCTTGTCCAGCAGAAGCCGCAAGGCATGGATCATGTTCGTTTTGCCGACGTCGTTGCTCCCAATGACTAAGCTGTTTTTGGCCAGATTGATGCGAGCGTCAGCAAAGTTTCGGTATCGCTTCAATTCAACGTAATCAATTTTCATAAGTGCCGGAGAGCTTCCTGCTACCGTTGTTATGGGGCTGTCGACGATGGAATCCGGTTATTTGGACAGCCACAATCTTGGACAGGTAGTTCGCGAAATCATGCTAGCCCGCGACGTATCAAAGAGCCAGCAGTGCGTACCCGAAAAGACACCCTCCTTTACCAAATGCTTTGCAGCACCCCGCGGATTATCCGAAATTATCTCGCCAACTATAATTGCTCTGTAGGCCCCGATTTAGAGCTCTGCGAATGTTTTTTAAGTGATCTCAGGGTTTCCAATATCCAGTCAGTCATCCTAGCCGGCTGTATGAGTAGCGGTAGGGCGCTGTGTCAAACTATATTGTCAGTGATGGGGGCGTTTATTCAGAACAAGCGCTGAGCTGTGTCAATCTATGTTGGAATAGAAGCAGTCAAGAAGTCTATCAGGGACCAATGTTTTCAGGGGGCGCTGTGTCAAACTATGTTACGAGCATCCATCCTGGTTTTTGAGAATTAAAACTGTCGCATGCGGCTGCTTGACCTCTCGGACGCCTCGCGAGGCTAGAGCACCTGATACAGCTCAATCGGCGAGTTAGTCCCAGAATTCGCGACATAAATTGCAGCGTATGACGTCGAGGCCCTTCTCAGGGCTTCGGCGTTGAGCTGCGTGTCATATGCCCCACTATTCTCAACGCGGTCTCCAAAAATCAAAGTGACTTTTAACAATGCGTCTACGTATCCAGCGCAATGAGACCATCCGCTCTTATATAGAGCGCAGTATTTTTATTTGTGGCAAAGGTCAGTTTCCAAAATGGTATACGTCTAAAAGACTTACGACCGAAGATATTAGAGGCGTTGCATCATTACTGGGATGGCATGGTTGCTCCGGATCTAACCGAGTTTTGCATAGTCACACCTACCAACCGCTGCACTCAGTGTTCAAAAGCTCTCAGGACATGGCCTACTCAGGCAGTAAATATATTGCTGAGTTCGCTGATTACGAACCTGCCTTTCAGAAGCATTTAACCTTCTGTCCCGAATGCGTGAAGACTGATTTCGCTACAATTGGTTTTTCATACTGGCGCAGGGACCCACTCGAATCCCTTACCGTATGTGCAATACATAACGTCATTTTAGAGGACGTGTGTCCTAACTGCGATAGGCCATTTACCTCTCAAGAGCATGGTCGTAATGTAATGTGGGATGGGTGTGGTGGAAAGTATCTCAACGAATGCACATCAAGAGTTAACAATGATCATGCAGAGTTAAAGCGCTCACGATTAATCGATGAAATTTACGAATACCGGTTTCATGTTTCATTAGAACCGGCCTTAGAAGCACTGTCATTAAGATTTTTTTCAAGGTTGACGGGTACACATCCGAATTCGTCTACGCGGACAAGCAAAAGGAAATCAGTTCCCTCTTTACGACTTCCGCCAGGCTCATACGCTAAAGAACAGCTTGCTGGCTAAAATTCGTGGTTTGCTTGATTTGGAGCCGGCTTGGGATGGCTATGCCGCGAAGGTTCCTTCCGTAGCTGCAATCGATGAAGCTGAGCAATTTTCAAGTACTGTACTTCCAGCCGGTGAATTTCAATTGCCCACGGTAACTGCAGCGGCAGATGGTGAGGTGAACTTCTCTTGGAAGAACGCCCTTGGCTATATTGATCTTGGCTTCTACGGTGACGGAAGCTATTCCTATTACGCCAAGACAGCAGTGGGCCAAGAGTTCATGAGTGATGAATCTTCCCTTACTGAGCACCTTCCAGAGCAGATTTTGAAGATTATCCGGGGAATCTGATTTCATGGATGTACCGCCACTGTCCGAAGATGAAAGCTTGGTCAGAGCATTCTTTTGCCCAGAACAGCACAATGGTCAGGAGTTCCTGGCCAATGCTGTCAGCCTCGATGATTTGAAAGATCGAGGGTTCAGTGTTGATCGTCCGATACTGACACCACTGTCGGTGTTGACACACCGCGTGGATACCCAACGTGCCAAGCTGCCTGAGGTTCGAGAGTTCACTAATTTCTCACAGCTTTTCTACGCCAAGCTCAGGGAAGATCGAGACCCAGCAGGACAGGATTACTTCGATGTCCAACCCTCTCCAGTCACCGAGTCCGAGCACGAGCCAGCCAACCCTGGCCATGCTTCTATTTACAGTGCCGACAAAAGTCAGGAAGGGGCGGCCTACGCAAGATCCGGACAGAGCTTATCAAGCACCTAAACAACATCGTGGATTTGGAGAATGTTGCCTATCTTCGCGATTCTGTAGGGGAGTGATTAATTAGTTCATTTCGGCTTCTTGGCCTGGCTACAAAAAATTTGTTCCCCCCGCCACTCCCTCAGCGAATTAGGCGGTCTCTCTGCAGCGTTGCCTATCAACTTGTTGTTGACGTTGACGCTGAATTGACCCATGTGCCGACGCCAGACTAACCCACCTCCAGACCGGCATAAGCCCAGAGCAGGCAATGGTTCGGGAAGAATCAGACTGGGTCAGGGACCTCTCGGCAACTGGGGCAATTCAACATCGGCGTCAACACCCATAGGCTACGATTGACGCTGGAATCTATGGATTGATCAGCTGTGATCAAGTGGTGCTCCGGTGTTACATTCAGGGACGCACAGAGGGTCTTGGGCACAAAAAAAGGAGTAGTCGTGGCACGTCCCCTTCGTAAGATCAAACTTGATGGAACGTTGTATTCCCGGCGCCCGGCAGTCGAAGCTGAAATTCAAGAGCTGGCTGCCTTAGGCGACTCTGAGCTTGAACTTAAAGCTCTCGATTGCTCTCGGGCCTCTCCCGATTTTGTCTCACCGGAAGCATTGGTGCATTTTGTGCGGAATGTTGAGCCCGGGATCCTTCGCGATACCCTCACCGAGTGTTTACTGAAGCGTATCTACCTTCTTCTTCCTCGGGCCGATGATACGTCGCTTACGAACTCAAACATTCGAGATGACGTCGTAGATCATTTCATTGATCTGCTGCTCAGCGACCGAGCCACGTATGACAACCGTCTGGACTACTACGAGAGGCCGTCGCCAGCGACCGCAAGGATGCCCGTGATCGTCATTGGAAGCATGAGAATCGCTATGACGAGCTAGAGGGGGAAGACGATGCGTCTCTCCCTATAGCTGCTATCGGTGGCTACGATCCCTTTGATCCGACCGACCTCGATCAAAAATCTTACCGGCTTCAGCTCGACGATGCGATTGATGGTCTGCCTGAAATCCAAAGAAGAATTATCGAGATGATCCGCCATGACATTCCAATCGACTCGAAAGACCCCTCTGTCGTCACCATCAGTAAAACGCTGGGTAAGAGTGAAAAGACCATCCGTACGTACCGTGACAAAGCTTTCGCAACTCTGCGGTCGCGCCTTGAACGCAAGGGGAAACAGTAATGACTATTCGTTCGCCAATTGCTAGCGAAGACGTTATGAACGCTTTCGCAATGGATTACGAGCCAGGTACAGACGTCCTTCGACGGTATCTGGCAGATTATCCTCAATTCGCTACCGACCTTGTCGATCTCGCAAGGGAGCTCTCCCGACAGGTCGACGAGGATCTCCCTCTCAGTGCAGACGAGCTTGCTGCTGTGAGCTCTAAGATGGGGCGGCTTCGAGACTCCGTTGTAACTGTAGAACTCCTGCAGTCCGCTCCGCCAAAGGCTTTTGCCAAGGCAGCCAAGGAGCTCGGATTACCCATCCAAGTTGGCGTTGCCATCCGTGAGCGACGAGTAGATTCAGCGACGTTGTCGGAGCGATTCCTTGCACGACTAGCCAAAGCCTTGAGTGCATCAGTTTCAGTCGTTCAGTCGTACCTCGCTCTGCCTGCACAGGCATCGGCGCTTCGTGCGAACAAGTCTGATGACAAGCCAATCGCAGCTCAAAAAGTGCCGCTTGAGCGCCTTCTGAGAGATGCTGGAGTCGATGAGAACAGCATTTCACGGATTCTCCAGGGTGGTGACTAACCATGGATCATGTAGAACTTGCTCGGCAGTACGCACAGCGTTTGCATGATGAGGCTGTCGAACAAGGCAGTGACCCTTGGTCCCCCTATGAGTTCGCCAGAGATATTGCAGAGAGGCGTGGTATTACGGTTGAGACGTGTCTCCCTGGCGCGTCTATTCTTGACGGAGCACGAGCGACCTTCGATGCCGAGATACCGCTGATTGTGCATGAAAACTCCGGAACATCGTTCGAGCAGGCCTTCCTGGTCGCCCATGAGATTGGGCACGCAGTTCTGGGTGACGGTGAAGATGAAGAGGGATTTGTATTTCAAATCGATCCCGCACGAACCTCTGAGATTTCCCCAGTTGGCATAGAGAGGGTCGTCGATTACAGCCGCCGGCAACGTCGGGAGGTCCAGATGGATCTCTTCGCAAGAGAGCTGCTACTGCCAAGGAGTCGAGTCGTCGAGCTGCATGTCACTCAACGCCAAACTTGTTCGGAAATTGCCAATCGGTTGAGGGCCCCGTTCGAAGTGATCGCACAGCAAATGCTCGACGCGCTTCTGCTTCCCCCAGTGCCAGCCGTAACCCCAGAAGCTCCGGTCGAAATCCCTCTCAATGATAAGCAACGTATTGCGGCCTCTCATCGGGGCGGCGCGTTTCTTCTCCAAGCTGGGCCCGGCACTGGAAAGACCCGTACGCTTGTGGCGCGAGTTGAGAGTTTGCTAGACGAGGGGGTTGATCCACGACGCATCCTTCTCCTGACCTTCTCAAACAAAGCAACTGCAGAGATGTCCGAGCGAATTGCCTTAAAGCGACCGCAGGAGGCAGCAGCTCTTTGCATTGGGACCTTCCATAGTTTTGGCCTCGACATTCTTAGACGATTCAACGACCGTTGTGGCCTGCCGGCTGATCCTCGTCTGATGGATCGAACCGAAGCCGTAGAGCTGCTTGAGAATGAATTTCCTAGGCTAGGCCTGACTCACTATCGCAACCTCTACGATCCATCTCAGACTGCTGCTGACATTCTGACCGCGGTTTCGCGTGCCAAGGACGAAGTTGTCGATCCGGCAGAGTACCTTGATCTGGCCAATGCGATGGCAGAAACGGCAGGTGATCCAGGCGAGGTAGAAACCGCGGAAAAAGCTGCAGAGGTTGCCAAGGTTTACGCGCGCTACGAAGAGCTCAAAGCACTCGCACGTTGTGTCGACTTTGGTGATCTGGTTATGCGCCCAGTCCAGTTGTTAGAGGGGGATGAAGCTGTACGGACACAGTTGCAGAGTGACTTTGATCACATCCTGGTCGACGAGTACCAAGACGTAAACCACAGCAGCGTTCGACTCCTCAAAGCACTCAAGCCGTCAGGTATAAACCTCTGGGTGGTGGGGGACGCCAAGCAGTCGATCTATCGGTTCCGAGGTGCCTCGTCCTTCAACATGGCCCGGTTTGGGCACGAAGATTTTCCAGGTGCGGTGCGAGACCGACTGAAGATCAACTATCGCTCTGCAGGTGAGATAGTTGAAGCGTGCTCTGCTTTTGCCGCAGGAATGTCGACGGCCGATGGAGACGAAAGTCTTGAGGCAGATTGTGAGCGCTCTGGAAATCTGCCCGAAGTCATCACGGTGGATAACGGTTCTCTCCTGACTCCTGCGATCGCTGACCACATTCAAGAGCTTCTAAGATCGGGTTACAGCTATCGGGACCAAGCGGTTCTCTGCCGCGGCAATGATCGACTTTCTGACGTTGGGCGTGAGCTTGAGCGCGCTGGCATCCCAGTGCTGTTCCTTGGAAGCCTATTCGAGCGTCCAGAGGTTAAGGACCTGGTTTCGATACTCTCGCTGCTTGTGGATCGACGCGCGATGGGTTTGATCCGGACCGCCTGCTGGCCCGAATTTGCGATGTGTTTAGAGGATGCTGTTCGGGTTTTTGAGACTCTGAGAGAAGCCGATTCGGATGTCGGAGCCTGGCGCGTCATCTCGCCAGAGGAGCTGACGCCTGCTGGCCAATCAGCACTTTCTGAGCTCAATTCCGCCTTGGCAGGCTTTGACGCTAGCTCTCAACCTTGGAAGGTGCTGACAACCATTTTGCTCGACCGAACGAGATTTGCAGCTCGTGTTGCTTCTTCGTCAGGGGTTTCCGACCAAGCGCGAGGTATCGCGATTTGGCAATTCATGAACTTCGTTCGTGCACAACCCAACGGTCAAGGTCTCCCTATTCAGCGGCTTTCTGATCGTATAAGGAGGCTGCTACGACTGCGGGATGATAGGGATTTGAGGCAGCTCCCCTCTGCAGCTCAGGGGATTGATGCCGTCCGCTTGATGACAATCCATGGTTCTAAAGGATTGGAGTTTCCGGCGGTTCACATCGCCGGGGTTAACAAAGAATCCATTCCCGGAGCGTATCGGCCATCCAAATGTCCTCCACCTTCGAGCATGGTCGCAGGTGCTCAAGGGAGCACAGATGATATTACGCGGGCAGCCCACAACGAGGAGCAGGAATGTTTGTTTTACGTTGCCATGTCCCGTGCGAAAACCTCTCTGTCGTTCTATGGAGCGACCGCAGCATCGAATGGGCGCACACGCGCACTCTCGCCGTTCCTCGATCGGATCGGTCCCATAAAGCGATGTGCAGTCACGCCTGAGACCGTATTGCCTCCCGCCCCAGACTCCGTTCCAATACCCATCGTGTTTTCAGGAACTCCGCGTTTTAGTTCCGACTCGGTATCTCTTTACGATTCATGCGCACGGCGCTTCTTCTATACGCACCTGCTTCAAGTTGGCGGCAGACGTAAGATGAGTTCGTTCATGCAAATGCATGAAGCGATCCGCGATGTCTATCGCAAGCTTGTCGCCCAGGGCAACCTTCCTGTGGGTGATTGGGAGGACCTGCTTTCTCAAGCATTTGTGACTCAGGGACTTGCAGAGCATGGATATGTCGATGACTACCGCGCGATGGCGTCCACGATGCTCCAGTACTTCATGGCATCTAGGGCTGGGGCGCAAGTTGAAGCGTCGACTGCGCTCCGGATTGTGTTGGACGGCCATGAGATTGACGTAACGCCAGACGACGTACTGTTGAGAAATGGAAAGCGAATTGTACGTCGAGTTAGAACCGGCCATGCGCCTAGCAGTGACGGGAAGGATGTAGGCGCCGATGCATTCGTTCTTGCTGTCCAAGCGAGTTTCCCAAACGCCGATTTAGAACTGGTTTACCTCGCGGATGCTGAGAGCAAGCCGTTAAAGCTCACAGCTAGAGAACTGAGTAACCGACAGGAGAAAATGATCGAAATTTTTCGCGGCATCCAACATGGCCAGTTCCGAACTAGCACGTCGGATGCCACCTGCCCGAATTGTCCGGCCTTCTTCGTGTGCGGCGAAGTACCTCCCGGCGCGCTCTCCAAAAATTTTTGAAAATAGTTTACCGGCGGCGGCAAGTCGGTCCGATTAGAGGGATGTAGGCGAAATAATTCGCCACATCACGCTAGAGGACTGTATGAAAAGCACACATTTTGATGACGTTGGCGACGCAATCCGTGAGGATCGTCCATTGCGAGAAGCTTCCGCCTATCGCATTCGTTTTGGCTTGGAAGGGCTCAACTTCCGCGACATTGATGTCCCCGATCCCGTTCCAACTGGTCGGCAAATTCTGGACAGTGCCGGCCTGGACCGCCGTAGCGATTACGTACTCTACGCCCTGCTTGTTTCAGGCGACTTCGAGGACGTACGTCTTGACGAAACAGTGGATTTGCGCGGCAAGGGCGCAGAACGCTTCATCGCGTTCAAATCCGATCGTGATTTCAAGTTCGTTCTGAATGACCGGCAAATGGCCTGGGGACACACAACGTTGGACGCTAGCGTTCTGTATGGCTTGTCTAACGTTCTGCCCGAAGAAGCGATCTTTCTGGAAGTTCGGGGCGGTGAAGATCGTCTCATTGAGCCCGAAGACCAGATCAATCTGGACGCTCCGGGCATCGAGCGGTTTATCACTGCCCTGCGCCCGGAAAAAGGCTACATCATCGTGGTCAACGCTGTGGAAGAGGTCGTACCGGACAAGCATGTGACTTTCGATCAGGTGGTTAAGTTGTCGCATCCGAATGCGCCAGCAGAAGCCAACGTAAAGTTTTCGATGACCTACCGCAATGCTGCGTCGCACCCACACGCTGGTGAGCTTGCTGAAGGCGGCTCTGTTGAAGTCAAAAAACAAGGGACGATCTTCAATGTCACACGCACTGTTCAGTCTTAATGCGGATCTGGCTCGGTTGCGGGCTGAGGGGTATTTCGTTCGTATACAAGGAAACCTCCTTGTTATGCATGAAGTGCCTTATGTCGACTCTCAATGTCGCGTACGTACTGGAACGTTAGTGTCTAGCCTGGATTTGGCTGGAGACCGAACCCGTAAACCGGAGACCCATGTAATTCAGTGGGATGGTGACTTCCCTTGTAGTGCAGTTGGGACGCCATTACCAGGCATCTCGCATGCGGCCCCCAACACGGATCTCGGGTACGGACTTACTGCGAAGCACAGTTTTTCCAGCAAGCCTAACCCCGATGGATACCCGGATTACTATGCCAAGATGGCGACATACGCGACCATTTTGGCGGGGCCGGCGGCGGTTCTTCAACCGGGTATCAGCCCCCGGTTGATCCGGGGTACGGATGACGAAGATGAGGTCAGCGTCTTCAACTATCTCGATACCGCATCCAGCCGTGTAGGTCTGGGGGCGCTCGCCAGTAAGCTGGAAGGCGAGGTGGTGGGAATTCTGGGCGTGGGAGGAACTGGTGGATACATCCTCGACCTGGTTGCAAAGACACCGGTTAAGGAAATCCGGCTTTTCGATGATGATGACTTTCTGTCACATAACGCGTTTCGCGCCCCTGGGGCTCCATCGCTCGAAGAGTTGCGTGATGCTCCCAAAAAGGTGCTCTACCTGAAGAACATCTATGAACGGATGCACCGCGGGATAGTGGCTCACCCAGTGAAGATGAGACCGGAGACGTTGGGGCTACTTGACGGCATTACGTTCGCTTTCATCAGCATGGATGCCGGTGAGGAAAAGAGAGCAGTAGTTGCGAAGCTCGAGGCACTTGGCGTCGCATTCATTGATGTCGGGATGGGGCTTGAACTTAACAACGGTAGTTTGGGCGGCATCCTGCGCGTCACAACGAGTACCCCAGCACAACGCGAGCACGTTCATGCAGGACGTATTTCTTTCGCCGGGGGCGGAGGCGAAGATCTGTACGCGTCCAATATTCAGGTGGCCGATCTTAATGCCCTGAATGCATGCCTTGCGGTCGTAAAGTGGAAAAAGCTGCGCGGGTTCTACCGAGACCTGGAGCGTGAGCATCACAGCACCTACACGACTGATGGGGGCATGCTGCTCAACGGAGACCAATCATGATTCGACATCTCAGCCTTGAGCACCGTTTTGTGCGAAATGTTCCTCGTGAGCTTGAGTCCGGGATCTTGTACATCTCGATGGACTACGCGACCGCAGTGCACTCGTGCTGCTGCGGTTGCGGGGAGCGCGTTGTGACTCCTTTTACCCCGACCGACTGGAAGATGACGTTTGATGGGGAATCCATATCGCTTCACCCGTCGGTAGGCAACTGGAACCAGAATTGCCGATCGCATTACATCGTCCAACGCGGACGCGTTTTGGAGGCCGGCCCTTGGTCGCAAGCCAAGATTGAGGCGGAGCGTGTGCGCGACAAGAAGGCCAAAGCTGCACACTATGGCCCTGAAACGACGATTCACCCCAATACTGAGCACTTCTCCAACGAAGGGAATCCGAGTGTAACTCCAACGCAACATGTCTGGTCTCGGCTTAAATCGTGGCTTGGCCTTTGATTGCTGGCGGGCAGTCTGACAGGGCTCGGCCAGTGAAAACGAATCTCAAGCAGCGTTAGAGCGGATTTCTGATTTAGGCTGAGCCCCGACGTCGGCCTGCTGAGAGAGCACTTCGAAAGTTGTGAGGAAAAATTAGCATGACGCCACCTGAAACACAGTATTGCATTGAGAAGCACAAGCACCATTACGGTAAGTGGTGCGCCGCGGCTGCATATGGCCGAGGTTTGGTCGGTGGAGGTAATGAATTGGCCTTCAAGCTAATAGATTTGAGCGGCTTGTGCCAAGTTACTGGGCCAGATGATATCGGCCAGAACGTCGACGAATGGCAGGTCAGCTTCATGAAGAAGATTGAGGTAGAGGCGAAGCGTCTAGGTGTAACTAATTTCACCTTCGGTCGCGCCCAGAAACTGGTCAACATATACCTGAAGACGGTCCTAGTCTGCGGCGGGCACCACCAACACCCAAGCGTCGCTTTGCTCCACCCGCCACTGGATTTCGAGCTTTTCAAAGGGCTGCGCAGTTTTTTATCTAAGAATCGATCCAAGATGCGCACAGCTCGTTCAGCATTCATATCTGCCCAAAAGCTTAATTCGCGATGGACAAATTCTCAGAGGATGACTACGAGGCGCACATAGAGGTTATCAAGCTGATAATGGCAGGGAGACCCCTCTACCAGATCGAAGAATATTGGGAGCTTTGATTAGAGTCTGGTGTTATTGACGTTAATGCCGCATTGACCCATGAGCCGAGGCCAGACTAACCCACCTCCAGATTGGCACAACCCTAGCACAAGCAATGCTTCGGGAAGAGTCAGACTGGGTCAGGGGCCTCTCGGCAACTGGGCCAATTCAACATCAGTGCCAACATCTTGGCATATGAGGCTGAAATTTTTATTTCAGATACCCTGTTTCGAGCTGATAACAATATTTAATGGACTACTTGCTAACGACTTTGATTGGTAATGGATAAGAAAATGCTCAATAAAATTTATAGCTTTCTGCGAAAAGGTAACGCGGCCGGTGCATCGCAGGACAAACGCGTTAGAAAGGTTGCCGAATTCATGGATAAAAACGAAATAAATTTCGCTGGCTATGGCGGGCTGAACATACACAGGCAAGTCGTAAAAGAATACGGCTACTTGCTTCGTTATATCACAGACGGCAAGCTGGACACGTTTCAGGATTTTCGAGCCATCCGGGACAGTCACGTTGACATTATCAAGAGCATCGATCAAGAGCTTGCCAAGCCACTACTCAGGGAGTCCGAGGTTTATGGCTATTCGCGCCAAACAGCCGAGGGGAATCTCGTACGGCTCAAGGCTTTGATTTCTACAATTACCGAGTACACAGACTTGTGCGAAACTTTAGGCATTGACCTCTATGACACCAACTCGACTGGGAGGTAATCAATGTTTCAGGGCTGTTGGTTGCCAAGTTTTCCGAAGGTCGGTTTTGATTGTCATTGGTGGGAATTGATCTGATGGATTTTCGTAAAGATGGATGAATATAAACTTACGGTTGAAGATTTTATCGGCAAGCCGATTGACAAAGATGCCTTTGAAGCCGACACCCTGCGCCGAGAGCCGTGGTACCAAGAGGGAAGCGCGGACAAACAGTCCCAGTTTGCGGTGTGTCCGGCGTGCGACAACCCGATTCAACTGGTAGGTCTGTACCACTTGCCTGCCAACGTGAACAATCCTTATGGAAAACACACGACGTCAGGTATTTCAGGCATTGCGCCGCTCGATGTCGAAGCTCGTGACCACTGCCCGTACTTCAAGCCACGGCAGCACCAAAAGACGGATCGAAAGGCCAAGTTTGATGGGGTTCCGCGGAAAATCGTCAGAATCTTGATCGAGCAGTTTGACCGTGTGGTGTACATCCTGGAAAAACAGACGCAGGTAGCATTGTCCGCGAACGCCCTGAAGGGCATGCTGGAACGCTACAAAGGCGAACAGGGTTACCTCTATACCGGCGCAACGTTACGCAATGTGCCATGGATCTTTGCCTACATGTCGGACGCAACCGCCCTGTTTGCCCAACGAGTAGGGGAAAACCATGAGCTGACCGCTGCGATTCGTAGTCACGTTCCGGCAGCGAATATCGACACCCACGGCCGACTACGTCCAACATCCGTACTGGGAGCCAAGGACGTGTTCATCGATCTCAAGATGAGTTTCATCCAGCATCGAATCATCAAAGACAGTGAAGCCTCTGGTTTGAAGGAAAGCATGGTGTTTGTGGTGTCACACAGTCGCAAAGGTCAGCTTGTGGATATCTACAAGCAGGATCTGACATTCGACCCCGTTCGGTTTGATCGCCTCATCCAGATGCCGATTGATCATCCGAGTCGAAGGATGGATCGAGTTGACCTTGCCAGGGAAGTGCTGGGCGATCTCCTGTAACCGCGGTAAAGCCGACGGTACGGCGAATTGCTTCCTGATCCGAGGCCGGTCGGCCTCCTTGTCTGCGCCCAGTCAAGCCTGCCCTTTCGGCAGATCCGTTCCAAGAGCACATCTTTGGACTTGCACTTGCCTGAGCGGATCATGCGTGGGGCTAACCGCGGATGACCCATCGCTCTACGAATTTAAAAACTATGTCGTTCGTCTGCTTGGCAAGAGCTAAAGGCATCTCTCCAGGGATGACGATTGGTCGCTTTCGAGCCTTAATGCACCGTCGCCGGTCTACCCCGGTACTTCCGTATCTATCGTGTTAATGACCGATTTTCTGATCACGCAGGTAGAAAGTCCTTAGCTTGCCAGATTATGTGTTGGTACTAGTCTTGGCTAAACGCGAGTTCACACTTAGGGTGGAGCTATGGCAAAGAAGATGATGACGACCAATGGCGAGGATCCGCAGGAGCTGGAAAACTACTACTTGGACTCTGCGAGTGGGGCCTTCAGTGACAAGACGCTGAGCAAGCTTGCCGATGTCGCTCGCATCTTAGACGCCGCGGTGACTCAAAGCCCTGAAAATGGGCTAGTTCTCCACTTCCACGGCGGGCTCAACTCGCGCGATTACGCCCTCCACGACATCGTCCCTCGGCTCACGAAACTCTACTTGGAGGACGCGAAGGCTTACCCATTGTTTTTTGTTTGGGAGTCTGGTCTCAAGGAAGCGCTCATCAATAACAAACAGGAGTTGCTTAAGGATCCCACGTTCCGTGAACTGGTCAAGAAGGTGACCGAGTGGACCCTAAAAAAGGCCACGTTGACTGGGAACCTCGTGGTTAGAGGCGTCGGCGGCACTCTCGGCAATGGTACAGAAGACGAGTTCCGAGGGCAGTTCGACGCCTTCTTCAACGGTGATCCGCAGCAACCTTGCCCTCCGGTGCCTGACGAATGCTCTACAGCAGGGGTGATACCCACTGTAGTGAAGACCTCATTATCCGCCACCCTTGAGATCGAGCTTGTGAAGGCGATTAAGAAGCAGCTCGAGGCCGGGACCGATCCAGATTTCAACGTTGCAATTGGCAAGGCCTACAACGCCTTAGTCACGCCCGCTGAGGTTGTCACGAGGGGAGCGGTGACGGGAACGTCCGAACGCGCCGACAAAGTGTTGCTGAGTGAGGCAGCGATTAACGAGATGTTTCCGCCAGAGCCGGGAAGTACAACGAGGGGATTCTTCACCTGGATAGGCGTAGCGACGTACGTGGCTAAACTTGTTTTGGCGGTCGTGGCTAGATATCGAGAACACCGTGACCACGGCCTCTACTGCACGGTTATCGAGGAGCTTTTGCGAAGTGCGTTCCTCGACCTGGTGGGCAGTAATGTCTGGAACCAAATGAAGAATGACACGGCGGACAGCTTTAAGGCTGGTGAGTTCTGTGGCACTGCGGTCGTTGGGAAGCTGAAGGCACTTCAGGATGACAACAAGGGCTTCAAGAAACTGACGCTCGTTGGCCACAGCACAGGAGCCATTTACATTTGTAACTTCCTCAATGCTGCTAAGAATGCGGGGCTAACCTTTGACAAGGTCCAGGTCATCTTCTTGGCGCCTGCGATAACCTGCTCGCGATTTGCGGCCGCAATTAAAGAACATCGCAACGGCTTCTTGACCAATTTCCGGATGTTTGCGATGCGAGATGAGCGCGAAAGCCAGGACAAACTCGTCTCTATCCTCTACACCCGCAGCCTCCTGTACTTCGTCTCAGGGCTGCTGGAGGGACAGGTCACTGCCGGCAAATGGGAAGGCATTGTGGATATGCCCCTGGTGGGAATGGAACGGTTCTTTCTCGCTTCGCTCAAAGGCACGTTCGGCGGTGACGAAGGCGAAAATATTCAGACCGTGTTTACCTTCTTGCAGGGTGAACACAACCGTACGGTGTGGTCACCTTCGCTGGACATTGGTGCCGGGCTGAACAGCAACTCTGCATCCCACGGTGATTTCGACAACGATGAGACTACATTGAAGTCGATCACTCATCTGATTACCACATAGGGGGTAGGGTTGTGGCCGCAGATGATTGTGCCGTTTTAGTTGGGATAGCAAGGTACTTTGAGTCATCGACCTATCCGCCACTTCAAGGCCCCGTGCATGATGTGGCAAGTGTGTACGAGTGGTTGATCAGCAAATCTGGCGGCGATGTGCCTGAAGCCAACATACGCAAGCTAGTGACTGACAAGGGGTTGTTTGATAATCCAAATCTGAAACCAGAAGACGTCGACCTAAGCGAATGGAAGCCGAGCCTAGCATCCATTACCTCGTCGGTTTTTAGCCTGATTTTTGACAGGCATAAGCGGTTTATCCGGCGACCGAACGGTCGTCTTTATCTCTATTTCTCAGGACATGGATTCACAAATGAGAAGGTCGGGAGCGGCGCCGCCCTGTTTACCGCGGAGGCGGGGGGAGATGACCACGCCAACCTTGGAGGAACTCTTTGTGCTGAGGCTCTCGCCAATATGCGTATCTTCGGGCAGATTGTCCTAATAATGGACTGCTGTCGTGACGAGTTAAGCGCGTCGCCGTACGGCCGACTAAACTTGACCGATGCGGAGGCGGACGGCGCGCAGCGCGTGCCCAGGTTGGAGATATACGCCGGGCCGAAGGGTGCTAGAGCCCAGGAGGGCGCATTGACACCAGATGGCCCAATCGCGGGCTACTTGACGAATGCCGTGCTCAGAGCGCTTCGAGAGATGCCTCCCAATGTTGTCGGCCAAATCTCCGCAAATCGACTGAATGATTACATTTCCTGGAATTGGAGCCGCTTGGTTCCTGATGGTACCGAGCCTCCAAAGCCGCGTATTCATCCGCCTTTTACTGACCAGACGGTCATGTACTTCCCCTCCGGCCGAGAGGAGCTCGTCGACCAAGAGTTCAGCGTCCCTGTCGATCGAAGTCCGGATTTCAAGGTGTGGCTACAGTCTATGGCGCCGAATTCGGAGTTACCGAGAAATGTAGGTATGTTTACCGACAAAATCGTCACATGGGTAGGCTCGGATCCTCCAATCGATATCGAACTATCGAAGCCAAACGATGCGGGACGGCAGACCTTCGCCCTGCGCCTTTTGGCCATTCCCCATGATTTGCAGATGAATGTGCCAGATCGAACAGCCCCATTGATATTCACCCCAGGAGGTGGCCGTGTCGACCTCTGACTCATCATTCGAGCCGATATCGGTTCACTTGACCATTACTACAGAGGATGGAGCGTCTGAACTCCTGCTTTTGAATGGGGCATACAACCAGGTGGGGCAGGGCATCGGCTCACTCAGCGTCGATGTAGCTCCGGGTGCGTACCATGTCCGCCAGCGAATCGGAGATACGGAGTTCATTGAACAAATTGACATTGGGGCAGATGACGGCCCGAAGACGCTAACCTTCAAACCCCTCGACTTCCCGTCTCCTGCGCCCATCATCGGCACCTCGACATTTCCCAAGGTGAACGCCGAGGATTGGAAGAAACCGGCGGCGCTTGTGGGCAGAACTGGTATCCGTGTTGCCATCCGGACTCCCGGAGAAATGTCGTCCCCTTCCTCAATCTCCATGTTGAAGCATTTGCGGGCGGAGACGGAGCGCTTACGCATCGAAACCATGGACGGTCACCTTGTCTGTGACTTCAAAGACAGCTCAGAATCTGCAAACCTAGAGGAGTCCGCGCTATTCATTCGTGACCTAGCCGTTCAACCTGGCCATTACGTGCTGGTGCAGTCCATTGATGGCGAAAGGCAACAGTGTCTGTCGTTGATTGTTCACCCCCATTGGTCACCGCGTATTTACCTTATCTGTCAGCGAAACCAAGAGGTCAAGGATAGCAATTCCTACCTACCAGTCAGCCTCGACGACGCATCTATAATTTACTGGTCCAGCGAGTCCCCGAAGAGTCCCTCTCAGCCAGACCTGATTCGCCTCGAGGCCGCGCGCCAAGCTCTGGCCAGCGATCGAAGCTTTGGCGGTTTTACCGGAGGGGGCGTGGAGAAAGCAGTTGTTCGCGAGCCTATGCTGTTGTTGCTTGATGCATACCTTCTACTGAAGGACATGCGCTTGTCCGAGGCTCCACAGGTTTTGACCGTCATCAATGCTGCTGCGGGCGCGCTTAGTGAGGAGTTTCCGGATGTCATCGCTTTGCGATACGGTTTCTGGACGGCTCTGCGGACTAAAGAGCGAAGCCAGGGAGTGCCTAGCCTGGAGCCCCCAAAAAACCCAGGTCCGCTAAGCGGCCCTCCCTTGTTGGCACACAGTTGGCGTCTCCTACTGAATTGTGCCAAAACTAATGCCGAACTATCAGCCATCATGCCCTCAGAATTCTTTCCTAAGGCTTCGCGCACTTGGTTCGTATGGTCTGAGAAGAAGGGGGCTCGTGGAAATAACGTAAGGGCGCATCTTGGGTTACCGAGTGCAGTACAAGACGTTCAGGCGCCAGAGGAGGACGATATCGCGTTACGTATCGCGCAAGTCGCCTTAGTTGCGCTAATGGAGACCGGTGCTGTTCAAGGCTGGGTGGGTCAACTTGTCAAGGTTGCGCGGCGCCACTCGGGGTCGCCAGGTTTCGAGACGTTGGACCCCATTCTAATCCAGCTTATTGATGGTCTCTCGGCTATTCAGAATCCGCTTCTTCAGACCGCCTACGGTAGGGAAGAACTCGCCCGGCGTTTGCTCTTGAGCTTGAGCCTACCGACCGATAGGCTCAAGGACCTCCTGAATATGCTTACTACGGCTATTACAAAAGAGGGCCTGATGCGCGGGAAGACGTCTCAGTTGATTCGGGTGTTCAGTACTTACTTGCTGCAGAAGTTAGGAAAAGGTGACGGCGCACCGCCCATTGACTAACGCCTAAAATCACCTGGACCCAGTGGGTCGATTAGCAACATTCCTAAGGCATAGCGCATGTGCATGGTCTATTGGCTTAACTGTACCGTGCAGCTGATAAAATGGGCAAGAGCATTAGTTTTTTGCTGTTTGCCCTGCGAAAAAAATGGATTTTTTTGCCTGTGTTCGATTACTGCAACAGAACTCCTATACTCGCGGATGGGTAGCCTCTCTGAGTTCCTCGATCGAGAGGAACGTACAAACTAAAGGTGACGCAATGGATGGGCCCGAACGGTTGATTACTGAACTCGTGTTAAATGCCAGCTTAGCTATTGGCGCCATTGTTTTGATCCTTGCCGTAAGGTCCCTCAGTCGACGACACCCCGGTGACGTGAGAGCAATATGGTATATTTTTTCTCTAGCGCATGTAATTTCGCTGATACTTTTCCTTTGGGGATTCACTAACGGAGCGTTTGAAAATGGATTTTTTGTTGGACCAGTGGGTTCGTTACTTGAGCGCTTTCTAGATGAGACTGAAAATATTGAGTTTAATCTACTGTTAATGTCGGTCGTGGTGACGATTATTGTGTTGCCACAATTATTGAGCTATATATTAAGTGCGGTGTCGGGATGTGCGTCTAAATTATGGTTGATCGGCGCAGTCATGCGATTCTTAGTTTGGGGGTTGATCAAGTTCTTTGCGATATCTGGGGGGGTTTGGACTACTCTGGCTATTTCAGATTATTGTTTCGAAATTCATCTCGGTCGGAAAGGTATGGGTATTCCGTACGCATTTGATAGTCTCGCATTTTCGTTTTCCATTCTAATCATTTATAGAAGTACAGAACGTGTAGCCACTTTTGTAGTGCAGCGGTGCCCGGAAAGCCTCAAGCAGACTGCGCAGCGGATTCATATTTGGGCATCTAGAGCCAATGTAAAAGTTAATAAAGCTGAGTAAAGCGGACAAGGTGAGGTCCGCAAATTTAATGGTAAGGCCATGATCTAGGAGTTTCAATTCCAGAATTGCTACACTTGAGCACAGCGCCGACGCTAATCCTTTTGGGCTTCGCGCGTTTGAGTTCAGCCGCGGCAGTAGTTTGAATCGCCCCTAGTTTAGTAGACGCATGTACGCCTTAAACTGCCTACGCTTGCCATGGGCAGCCACTAGGTTGGGGCGCGTTAGGAGGCCTTGTCAGTAATCTTATTAACCAGCCCCTAATAGCAGTATGCGAATTCTTTCAGGCGGCCTACCATGATATGGCTCACGTGCCGCTCACGGCCTTCGGTGGTTTTAAAGTGCTGCGTGGGGACTCTCACGAAGGAGTAGGTCAGATGCGGCTTAGAGTGCTTATGAGGGGCCTGACAAGCTTTTTGATGGTCTGCATGGTGATCGCAAGTCTGGTTCAGGCAGCAGAGGCCGATAGTCCGGACTTGGCGGCCTTGGAAAGGAGGATCAAAAAACTTGAGGACCAGTCGAATAGTGAGCCGTTTCTGAAGTTGACGGACGTTTTGTCGGTACTTTTCGGAGGGCTTGGAGGTGGTTTCGCTGTCAGTTTGTGTGAGCGACGTAGACTGGCCAATCTCAAGAAATTTAAACTCGTCGACTTCGAGCCCTATCGTAAAGCGCTCGTGGAGCAACTGGATGAACTCAAACAAGAAGGCCCTAGTTTGGTTGACGGCATGCAGTCGTTGTTAACGTCCTACATGTTTGTTGGCGGGCAACGTCCGAGGGGGCAAACCTTCGAGCGCGACGAGACTCAAATTGAATACTTCAAAAAAACTCGCCTGCCCAAGGTAAGCGCAGAGTGTCCCAAATCAGGCTATTCAGAAACTAAACAAATCCGTGAGGACTGCACGTTCATAAATGTCCATGTTTTGAACGCAAACGCACAGCTTGAAGGTTACTCGATACTCCTTTCGGGATTCTCGATGTATGACGAAAATGGCGTCAAGGTGCGCCTACGTTTTGGGGCAGCAGACAACGACGAACTGCGAATCAATCCGGATTTTCTTGAAGAAGTAAATCAGGCACAGACCGCTTTCACAGATTCGGTTAAACACATAATGAGGTTCGAACAGAGCATTAGTAAGGAATTAGCAACCCTTCAGGTTGTTCTGTGATACCTACCAATGTTGGCGCCGATACTGAGTTGGCCCATTAGCTGAGAGGTCATTGACCCAATCTGATTCTTTGCGAACCATTGCCTGTGCTGGATTTGTGCCAATTGGAAGTGGGTCAGTATTGTGCCGGCCCGTGGATCAACTCGGCGTCGGTGCCAACAGTCAGATCAATGACGTACCGATGCTCGACAGTTTTAATTCTCAAGCGATTTTCGCCCAAGGGGCGTTTTGGGGTGCTGCGACAGTTTTGCGAATTTTTTGCATAGGCTTGGAGACCGCGGAATCCGCAACCTCGTTGCGACAGCTTTAATTCTCAAAATCCAGCCCTTGGTTTTAAAGAATGGAAACTGTCGCGGGAACTGGAGGGGTTATCCTCCAGCTCCCGCTGTTGCTTCAGGCCCGGATCCACACCTATCTCCCCGACACATCACCCTATCCGGCCGTTAGATGCTGCCGCGAAAACAAAGTAGTGAATCTCTGCGCTCCTCTGTAGAGCGGAATTCCCTGAAAAAAGTGCTATTGCGTAAAAAAACAATGAACTAACAGAAGGGAAGGCCTGATTTCGATTAAGCAGCTGTTTTTGAACTTCAGACACGAGGTCGTTAAAACGGCTGCTGACTTCAGACCTTTATTGGGCAAAACCTAAAGTTTGAACTG